>Ga0209782_1000443_pt1 | contig 17838 bp, 11 predicted proteins | sample WorMetmaBAHAMAS1_FD_187390 | JGI IMG/M metagenome (GOLD analysis project Ga0209782, IMG submission 187390) | Marine gutless worms symbiont microbial communities from Max Planck institute for Marine Microbiology, Germany - Inanidrilus... | ecosystem: Host-associated > Annelida > Digestive system...
ATACATATGTTACTTGTATATAGAATGCCACTTAGCACATTTCAACCATACAGCCACATCACAAGAAATCTGTAGACAACTCACAGCATTGTCTGCTAAAGAAATATTATATACGTTAGTTACTGATAACATAATTTAAAGTGCAAATAAGTATTTACTAATTTGTTTAGAACACAAGAGTCAAAGGTGTGTAGAAATTGTTACATACTTTCTCCAGGAGGTGGTTCTGATGTAGTGGTTGAGGTCGATGTAGTTGTAGTTGATTCAGGTGCTGTGTGCAAAAAAAACATCTTCACAATATCACCACGATGTTTGGCCAAGATGATCTATTGTAACGCTCACCGTATCTGGAAAACTTTCTCCTCAAATTATGGCAATTCCCACGACATAGCCAGATCGTGGTTGGTGGAGCAGGTGTCCCCTTGTACCCATCCCTGTGGCTATGCTAGTGTTGACATACGTAGCATATCCAGCACCGTGTGATACCGTAAGATGCCTCTTGGCACCACATGGCAACACAACGCAGCTCATATCTACAACAAGCTCTAGTTTCATTTTATGACAACCATTAACAATAGACAAATTGAGATCTGTTGTGGATGCTTAGTGTCTGACATCAGTCTTTTGTAAATATGTGACACTATCACTGACAACTGAAAGTAGTGCTTGCTGATTTATTCAGAAAATCAGTAAAAGTTAAAAAGGTGTATAGAAGTTCTAACAAACTTTTTCCCGGATCCAGTGTAGTGGTGGATGTTGATGTGGTAGAGGTTGACTCAGTACGACACGCCTGCTGAAGGAGATTATCGAGATGCTCTTCGAGGACATCAAAATCAGTAACAAATATGTAGTCAATCTCCGGGTCAGTTACAATTGACAGCATGATCGATTCATTAACCTGACATCAACAGTCAGTCAATGCTCAACATATGCAGGTCCACATTGTCTGCTACAAATTCCAATGAATTCATCACAACTGACGATGTTAATGTTACTTACTCACAGTGACGGTAGTAATAATTTTTGTGTGACCATTAATCACATTCTATGTTCCCGTATATAGCAGAGGATAATGAAAGGTGCACAACATGGTCAGTGGACATAACACTTCAATTTTCAGGCCATCCGCCTATCTCTAATAGTTTCAACATGTTTGATAAAATATGTTGGCACAAATACACTTACCAGTGTGGGCATTGTTATGTTCACACAATTGTTCTATGCTTCATAATTTTGAACATAAACAATATTTCCACTGTGTAGTTGATTGTTTACAGGGTCTCAAGAGCTCTTGAGATCAGTGCCTCTTGTTGTTCGTTTCAAGTCACGGGTCAGAAGTTTACCTTTGGTATCAATTAATCAATTCATTTAATCAAGTGTGTAAGACATTCTTGCAAATAAAACGATAAAACAATATAAAACACAGTGACATTCTACCAAAAAAGCAAATGTTCAGACGTTTAGACATAGTTATTCACCACTGAGCTGGTCGTCCAAATAACTACAAAAATAGAAAATAGACAATTGCAGAGACAGGCAGATGACAGAAAGACAGAGACGAAATTTCTCAAAAGGTAACACAAAATTCCCTAAACACAAACAAATGCGACCAATGTAATACCTCAAACAGTGTAATCTATATCAAGTACTTTTAGGAACTTTTTAAATTTATTGCTAAAATGCTTAGCCAAAAAGAATTCTTTTAAAGATGAAGGCAGTTAATTCCACATTTTACTAGCTTTATATTTTACAGTTATTCTTCTATAATTTGTAGTAACAGAATCTAAATGCAAATTTTGTCATAATCATGGCCATCATCATGGATTGATCTGGAACACATTACATAGATTTTGAATTTTTAAACCCTGAATTTTGAAATATCAGTCTTACTGTTGTTCATTTATGCATACAGTTGTGAGTGCTTGACGAAAGTTCAAATGACATGCAATTGTGTGGTTTCTCTGGAAGAACTCAGCCACTTGATCTTGTCTTCCTCTATTCGTAATGGTATCTGTAAGAAAACTCCAAGAAAACTCCTATTTTGAAGAATATGCTATGTAATGATGTGAGTAAATGACTTATGTTGTCTTTGGTCATATTCAACAAAAATTTCTCATAATTATGATGATGACTACTAATTAGTAATATATGAATATTATATTCTAGTTTTTATACAGCTATTGTACTGTTTATGTAGTAGTTTTTCAATAGATGCAGAAACTGAGGTGTTTGACATCGAGTTCACAGATGCTTGTTGAATACAATCGCAGGACATAACAACAAAGGGCAGTCACTGACCTTGTTCGTAACTCCTACGCCAACAATCCTGACACCAAGTCTCTTTATGTGATCCACTTCATCAGATAAAAGATCAGTTTCCCATGTTGGATTACCATCAGTGAGAAGAACAATGACGTTTGGCACATCTACACGGTCTCCGTTTGCTGTGATGAATATTTCTGTCCTCGTGAGTCGAAGTGCACCAGTAGTATTTGTGTTTTCGTCACAATATGAAATGTTTCTTACAGCATTCTCCAACGACTGTGTGTTAGTATAGTTGGACAGGTAGAACTGCAAATAGGCCTTGTTACCTGTAAACCATATCACACGGTAGCTATTACAATTAGCAGGTACTATAGGCCTACCTCGTGAGTTCACCTTCTATCCATGTAGTTTACCATCTCAGAATAGACACTGTCAAAAATAAACCCATCTTACATTATGTAATAGTTGAAATATATTAGAAAAGTATAATTTTTGGTACCACGGATCTCTGACAACTCTTGAAAGTTGTTATACTTCTAATGTTACATTTGATTGCTACTGAATTTATTAATACATTATATTAAAAAAACATTTATAGTAGACAATTTACAGTTGAAGAAAAGGTGCACTTGTGCAATTCGTACATAGTTTGAGTTAAAATGTTATAACTTTGCAAAAGAATTTTCTGACAAACAACCAGAAAGTGCTTTACAGAAAGGGTGCAAAAAGTGCTTACAGACAATTTTCAAATATCATACTCCACTGCAACGAAATCCACATTCAATTACACATTTTCAGTAATCCCATCATATCCCTGCAACTGAATTTAAAATTATAGCAATAGATTTTTGTACCAATTCTGTAACAATTTCATGTAGATATAAACATCTTGATGTCAATTGAGCAAATAGCATCTTGACTACAATAACTAATCTTGACACCACAGTATTTATCCGACTACACCTGAAGATAATTACCACTGCTAGTGGTCCAGATAGTTTTCAAGACATACCTCAGTCATACATGTCTTAGAAATGTTGCAAAAATGTGGCATTCCTTCTAGAACAGCAGCAGTGGTTATGTGCTCAACGTCTACAGTGACATTGATAAACTGATATCTAGCAAAAACTGATTCCAAGAAACTCACAATACCATTTTAACTGCATACCAAAGCTGATGGCAGCGACATGTGTCTCGTCCGCTCCGACATTTATGCTAGTGACTAGGTCAACTGCAAAGTCGATGACATACTGCCAGTTGTCCTCTCCTGGCTCATTGGCTTTCCTTATACTGCCAGAACAGTCGATTATCAATGCTATATCTATGTAACACCCTGCAACATGCATTACACCATGATACATATGTTACTTGTGTATAGAATGTCACTTAGCACATTTCAACCATACAGCCACATCACAAGCAATCTGTAGACAAGTCACAACATTGTCCGCTAAAGAAATATTATATACGTTACTGATAACATGATTGTAAAGTGAAAATAAGTATTTGCTAATTTGTTTAGAACACAAGAGTCAAAGGTATGTAGAAATTGTTACATACTTTCTCCAGGAGGTGGTTCTGATGTAGTGGTTGAGGTCGATGTAGTTGACGTTGATTCAGGTGCTGGGTGCAAAAAAACATCTTCACAATATCACCACGATGATTGGCCAAGATGATCTATTGTAACCCCCACCGTACCCTAAAAACTTTCTCCTCAAATTGTGACAATTCCCACGACCTAGCCAGATTGTGGTTAGGGGAGCACGTGTCCCCTTGTACCCATCCTCATTTATTGCCTTCTATATTTCATAACTATTTTACACTTACTAGCTTTATTCATGGATATGAAACCAGACACAACAAATTGTGTTTATCGCATGTTAATACCAGATTTGGACAACAAATATTGAGATATAAAGGTAGTCAACTGTGGAATCGTTTACCCAGTAACCTTACCAATAGCACTGCATACCAATCCTTTCGGAAAAAAACTAAAATTGTTGTTGTCTTGTGACTTGATGTAATGTATTGTAATGAATTCTTTCTGGACAGTTGCCACAAAGATTATTATATTTTAAACCAGACTGTACATATAGTGTAGATTTATTAATGACTGTGTCTCCACTTGCACTTGCACTGCACATGTTATTGTTTGTTCCCCCTGCCTTTTCCCCCTTCCTGTTTGTATTAATATTTGTGTTCTTTTGTTTGTTTAGGCGGCCAGTTTAATGAGCGTATGCTTCTCTGGCAGCCTTTTGAGCGCTAGCATACACTGTATACACTGTAATATTTCTATCACAGTCACAGTCACAGTTAAGCTTCATAAACTCTAAAGTTACTGGACAGAAGCCCATGCACCAAATTTATACCCGATGTACAAGGATCAGTACCTCTGTTAATGCATCCAACGGGTTTTGCAAACCAGCACCACGAATGAGGGTGTGTAGCTAGGCCGATTTTCGCCCAATACAGATAAACTGGTACAAAAATGAGCCCCATCATCTCTAGAGTTGCTGGACAGAAGTTCACCAAATTTTTACATGATGTAGAGGCCTCATCCCTGCTGTTAAGACGTGCATCTAGATGCGGATATTCCAATTTGTTGTGGAATGCCAGCGCAAACACTGAAGGTGATATCAATAAACGTTCGTTATTTCCAAATAATTAATTGGCTACCACAGCAATGCCCCTTGGGTGACCACAAAACGAATGTCGGTTTAATAATCTGCACCCATGTGTCTACCGTAACTGAAAATTTGGTGAATCTTAGCCCAGCAAATTCCGAGATTTGGGGGATATGCTAATTTTTGCCTTTAGTTCAACAGTTAAAATCTGTATCATTGTTACTAGACCAAAGTTCACCAAATGTGTACACAATGTAGAAGGATTATCAGCGCCCTAAAGCCGCTTATTGATATTGCAAAATTACAATGCGATGTGGAATTCCAGAGCGAAAAATAAAGGTGTTTAGGCGATTTTGCCCAGAATTGGTTATCATGGCAACGTCCCTTAAGAGATCGGTAAAAGGTCATGTCGATCACCAACGAACAAATACATACGATTTGGTAAAAAATCGCGAAAATCAGCCAAGCATATCATCAGATAATTGGTCTCCAGAAATCATTAAATATACACGAAATAAATTATTGCATGCATAATATATAGCAAGCATGCCAAGCGGGCTAAAAATAAGTATCTGCTAATTTGATCCGAACACAAGCGAAGAACATGTGTAGAAACCGTGACATACTCAACGTCGATGTAGTTGTGGTTGTCACGGTAAGACAGGCCTGGTTCAGGAGGTTGATGAGGTTGTCGAGATGTTCGGAAAGGACGTCGAAATCAGTAACGAATATGTAGTCAGTGTCTGGGTTGGTTACGATTAACAGCATGATCGTTTCATTAACCTGACACCAGCAGTAGAAAAAGATTGTCGATCAACAGTTGTAGGTATACAGGGTGGCTCAAAATAAAATACCACACCAGACAATGGGCAATATCTCTGCAACCAGAGGTCTTGTTTTAAAAATTCTTGAAGCTGCTTAATTCTGACCCTTCTGTGAATCTAACGCTATACAGTACAATGTATCCACGCACCTTAATTATACCGTGTGAAAATTACTATATATATGAAAATTACCATTTTCATCATAGTGCTTGTACTGAAATCGGTGCCAATGACGTCATAAGTATTCGGGTGTTACCAAAAAATTCCCTTGTGAAAAATGTAATTTTCGTAGTAATTGTTTTACACGGTAGTGTGGTAGTATAATTAAGGTGACTGTTGTCAATTTTTCCACATTATCATCATTCCTAAATTCTCTACACAAAATTAATTTCCGTTTATATACGAAATATTAGTTCATCACAATTGTGTTGTTTGGTTTTATATACACTTCAACTATTTGATTGTTTATCATGTCATAATTTTGTATTTTAGTTTACTGCTACCTATTGTAAGTATTTTATTATGCATTGTGTATACGAATTGTATGGTTTTTACCGGCATGTAAGTGGATGTTTATGCCCTTTGTCGTTGATGCTTAAATATAAAAGTGCAGTGAATACATTTTATAGCGGAGGTATTGCATATTATCTGGTGGGGTATTTTATTTTGAGCCACCCTGTACAGTACAATGTCTGCAAAGGCTGTCAATGAATACAGCATGCTAGACAAGGTTGCCACTTAGGCCTAGTTATCCATGATAAAAGATAAAAAATACAATTTTATCCACCGAGTTAACAGCCACGGATCAAAAACTGCAAAAATCATACAAAGATCATATTACCCATCAGCACCTCGCCTGAATGTCAACATCATGCTGAGTAATATTACCTTTTTATGATTTTTGCCGTTTTTGATCCATGGCTGTTAACCTGGTGGATAAACGGCAGTTTTTATCATTTATATTTGCTGTTTTATTATCAATTACAGTACATTTTATAGCACTTAAGGCTACGCAGGGCCATTATGCATCAGCATACTAATTTCTGCTGAAATCTGTGCAAATGATTTTGAGATATAATGATTTTTTTCGATTTTCCAAATGTCAATTTGGAAACTATGTTAAGTTTTCGAAAGCGTAAATTTTTATTTGCTGAGGAGGTCTGGAGGATCGAGGCACAATCACTACGCCAAATTTTGTCGCAATTGGTCCATCCACCTCGGAGATATTGTAATTTTCCGATCTTGCAATATTTTATTGGCTAAAAGGGTCTGCAGAACAGAGAGGCATCGCCGTGCCAAATTTTGTCAAAATTGTTCAATCAGTCGCTGATATATTGTGATCTTTCGATTGTTCAAGGTGGCCACCGCCGTCATCTTGGATTTTAAAACTGGCGAAGTTACATTCGCTGACGGCGTTTGGAGGGTCCAAGCGCATCACTGTGCCAAATTAGTCGTTCCATTGCGGATAAATTGTAATTTTTTTGAATTTTTAAGATGGCCGTCGCTACCATATTGGATTTTCGAAACCGTGAAATTTTATTGGCTGACGGGATCCAGAGGGTCAAGGCGCATCAGTGTGCCAAATTTCATCAAAATCGGTCAATCGATTACGAAAATATTAAGATTTTTCGATTTTTCAAGCTGGCGGCCGTCCGCCATCTTGGATTTGGTTCGGATAATTTTCACCACCCCCGAAGAGTCTTGGTGGTCTTTATCACTGTGTGAAATTTGATAACAATTAAAATAATAGTTTCACCAGCTGGCAGCACGGTTATGTTTCGCTACTACCTGCGAGGGGGTGACACAGTCATTGAGCGGGCTATACGCTAGGCTTTGCTATGCATTTCTAGTTGAGAGTAATATATTAGTAGAGCAGTAACTCACCTGGTTGGTTACTCCAATGCCAATAATCCTGACACCCAGATTCTTGATGAGATCCACCTCGCCGGATAAAAAATCGGTTTCACCTGTTGGATTACCATCAGTGAGAAGAACGATGACGTTTGGCACACCTGAGCGGTCTCCGTTGGCTGTGACGAATATTTCTGTCCTCGTGAGTCGAAGTGCACCGGCAGTATTCGTGCTTTCATTGCAATAGGAAATATTTCTGATGGCATTCGAGAGTGACCGAGTGTCGGTAAAGTTGGACAGGTAGAACTGCAGGTAAGCCCTGTCACCTGAAACAGTTTCACACATCGATTTATTACGTTCAGTGGATTACACAATCGCCTGGCTGGTGCACATGCAGTTCAGCATCAGACAACAGCTGCTGTGTGCAAAGAAACATTTTACGTTTAGTAATAATTCACAAAACAAGAAGAATTTGAAAAATGTTGGGCCCATTCGCCACTGCGAGCCGCCGCACGCCCTAATTTTACATTGCCATTCAGCAGGTGTCGCTACTGTCGCACGCCGCCTGCGCATCGATGTCCACGACAACGACAACGACAACGCGTGACAGAGGGGACCGCTATGGCCCCATAGAATGGGCCCAAAAGACTATCGGCATTTTTGCAATAATATTTTCTGGTGTACAGTAAATCTCCAAAGACGCGGAATCTCCATTGTTGGTACTCACCTAGTTTGCCTCAGAGTACCATTTAGGCTACATTAAACACATTGATAGCGATTGTGGAAGTGTAACAAAAATCGTTTGTGCTATTTGGCCCAAGCACTCAAGATCTGTTTGCAGCGGAGATGATTCAGTAATTGAGGCCTACCTCAGAAGAACGTAGTAATTCTACTATTCCCCAATGTCAACGAACATTGGCCTGCCTTACCTTGTGCCCTGGCGGCTGGCTTGCAAGCGTATAGTGTTTCGTTCGTTTTACTGAAGGATTTTGCTTCTGTTAGCTGATATGATTGATGTAATGTGTGCAATTTATTTTCATGCTCTTAATAAAGTGAACTTATTTACTTACTTACTTACTTACTTACAAGCAATATCAGATGCAATATCAGACATGGTGTCCAGTGTCAAAGTAATTACAAGTGGTTGTTGCATATAAAAAGAAAAAAGTAAGTAAGTAGCACAGTTTTGCTTTGTTGATTACCATTTAGAATAGCAGGAAGTTGCCTACTACGTCGTAGCCAAGGCAGCTTGACGCCAAGGTCAAAGCCAGTGCTTTCCAAGGCCAGGCCTTTAAAGGCCAAGGCCAAAGCTGCACATTTTTGTTCTTGCCATGGGGTGTCCTTGAAATGGAGGACAATCCTCGATGAGCCCATATCTGGTGCTTTTCGAGTTTTCAAACAGACAAACAGATGGACAACAGACAAGCAAACAGACTAGTCATCACAGTACATTGCACCACTCTTGCAGGCAATGTAACAAACAAGATATTCACCCCAACGTCTTCAGGTCTGTACATCTGTACAGTTTCTGCCTGACATACCACAGTCGTAAAATGATATGCAGCTGATACACTGTGCCAGAAAACCGGCACCAGGTAGGTTATCGACGTTCTACCGTTTCGTCAATAAATCAATATTCAACATAAATTGATTTCATAATACCGACATTTTACTAACATACCATTTTAACTGCCTACCGAAACTGACGGCAGCGACATGTGTCTTATTGTCTCCGACGTTGATGCTAGTGACTAGGTCGACTGCGAAGTCGATGACATACTGCCAGTTGTCCTCTCCTGGCTCATTGGCTTTCCTTATGCTGCTGGAACAGTCGATTAACAATGCCAGGTCTATGTAACATCCTGCAACATGCGTTAGTATGACACATTCATTCATTCTTTATTTGCCCATAAAACACAAAGATAATATGCAGATGGCATACAGGTGGGCAGGACAGAAAGGCAGCAAGAGCTGCTCTTATAACTGCCCTCAATACGAATCAAACGTACATCACTAAAGTAATTTCAGAAAAAAACGCACCCAATAAACTACAATCAATCAATAGTTAAAAAATTACTAAAATCAACGTTAAGAAGAGAGAGCCTAAAACTGGTAAGTGAACTAAAATTTATACGTTCTGCCGGTAGACTGTTCCATACATTGACAACACGGCAAGAAACAAACTGTTTTCTGACATTTAAGCGATTACTTCTATACTATACAAGCATAGCACATTTTGACTATACCGATGCCACGTCAAGCCATTTTATGCAGTTAAATAGCAATATGTCTGTTATAAGTGCAGCATAAATTATTGATAACATCACTGTAAAGTGAAAGTAAGTATTTGCTGATTTGTGCCAGTAAAGAAAGCCAGGAAAAACGTACTTTCTCCAGGAGTCGATACTGCTAATGACGTAGTGCTTGGCGTCGACGTACTTGTAGTTGACTCAGTACGACAGGCCTGGTTCAGGATGTTGTTGAGGTGTTCCTCAAGGACGTCGAAATCAGTAACAAATATGTAGTCAGTGTCTGGGTCGGTTACAATCGACAGCATGATCGTGTCGTTAACCTGGATGTCAACAACAGATCAAAAGCTGCAGGTATAATTTGTCTGAATTAGGGTATCTCTGAATACACAATACTAAAAAGACTCACTTTTAATTTCTTATGAACAAGCAAATAAAAAACAACCATAATGTAGTAGGTTACCTTGTTGGTAACTCCAACTCCAACAATTCTGATATTACGATTCTTGATACGCTGCACTTCAGCAGGAAGAAGATCAGATTCACGTGTTGGAATACCGTCAGTGAGAAGAATGATGACATCTGTTACATTTAGACGGTCACCGTTGGCTGAGTTGAATATTTCTGTCCTAGTGAGTCGAAGTCCACCAGTCGTATTTGTGTTCTCGTTGCAATACTGAATACTTCTGATGGCGGTCTCAAGTGTCTGAGTGCTGGTAAAGTTGGACAGGTAGAACTGTAAGTAGCCCTCATTTCCTGTGACAGTTTCACAGTTCATACATCAATTATTATCCTTTGGTCATAATGTAACAGGTCGCATAGGTGCCCAGAACTCAAGAAACTGTGCATAAGATAATATACACTGTGTCTAGAAGTCAGACACAATGTTACGTTTGAAATAACTTCAACAAATAAGGGCCCACTACTAACTACTTACCAAAACTGACGGCAGCAACATGTGTCTGGTCATCTCCGACGTTGATGCTGGTGACTACGTCGACTGCAAAGTCGATGACGTACTGCCAGTTGTCCTCTCCTGCCTCATTCGCCTCCCGTATGCTGCCGGAACAGTCGATTATCAGCGCTATGTCTATGAAACAACCTACAACATGAATTGTTCTACATCATGTATTGGTACGTTAAGTCACTAGTGTGTGCTGCCTAGGACATTCATCATACAATCGCCATTCCAAAAAATCTTTATGCGATTCACACCATTGTCTCTTAAATAATTCTTCTTTAGCTTACTGATAAAGTGAAAAGTGACTGTAAAGTGAAAAAGAGTATTTCCTGACTATGTTTATAAGGCCCCTTTCAAATTTGGAAATTAATTTTGAAAGAAAAATTTAGAAATTTTTCTTTCGAAAGTGAGAACTTTTCACACTGGAAATAAACTTTCAAAAACCAACATCGACGACGCCTATGGACGACGTAGTCGACGCTTCGTTCGATGTTTGTAAACTCTGGCCGACTGACCAATCAGAGTGCTCCATAAGCGAAATTTCTTGGGCGAAATTTCGCAAAATAGAACATGTTCTAAATTGCGAAATACCCTTTTGAAATTCATTTCTTTCGAAAGTTGACTGTTCACACTAGAAATTTTTCTTTCGAAAGGAACAAATTAACACGAATTTCGAAATTAATTTCGAAATTAATTTCCTATGTGAAAGGGGCCTAACACCAGTAGGCCTACAGAAGATGTGTAGAAACGTACTTTCTCCGGGACCTGTACCCGTTACTCTCGCTGATGTAGTGGTTGATGTTAATGGAGTGCTTAATGTCGATGTAGTTGAGGTTGACAAAGTACGACATGCCTGCTGAAGGATATTGTTCAGATGTTCTTCAAGTACGTCGAAGTCAGTAACGAATATATAGTCAGTGTCTGGGTCGGTTACAATTGACAGCATAATTGTTTCATTAACCTGAAATCATCAACAGTCAGTCAATGGTAAACAACTGTCTGCGAAGGATGCTAATGAATTCATTATGATGGACAACATTACCATTCAGGTATCTATGCAAGTGGTATCGTAGTTTTTAACCATGTGACCTTTTGCTATCGCTGGTATTAGCTATGAGGATGTGTATGTCTGCACATGTGTGTGTGTGTGTGTGTGTGTGTGTGTGTATCACATGCCACTATTGTGTGAAAACAGCTTAACGGATCCAGCTCATTTTTAATTTTTTAAACAGATGCTTTTATCGGCCCACACTATAATATGCTTTAAGGAAATTTCAACATTTTCAAAAAATAGAAATGAGTGGCGCCGTAGTGTCGCCCCCTAGCGAATACTAATGAAACACACTTACTTACTGATCGCCACCTTGCCTAGCAGACCCGCCCTCTACGTACTGAACGTACCTGAATATAAAAAATAAAGAAAAAACATCCGCAAAATATATAGCCGTTCGGCAAGTTTGCCGAGCGGGCGGCTAAATAAGGGCACTTCCCTGAAGAAATTTCCCCAAACTCTAATCTTAGGCAAATTTTGCCATGACGTACACCATCATTGAGTGTCATAGAAAGCGACCGTCAACGTTCTGTGGTAGACAGTCGTCATCAAACTCATGCAACGTCACTTCCGGTGACCTAATTACCTCTTTAATGCTTCTCGGTGAAAACAAGAAAAAAACGCCGTAGACCAACGCTGCAGCAAATCTGTTTGGCGCTACTTAATTGTTATGAAAAGGATGCCTTTACGTCATAAAGCGAAAAGTACATATTCCACTGTTGAAAGATGCACATTAATGATGTAATGATTTAATTGATAATTACAAAGGTATTTGTACATGCTAGCTGCCAGTAGGCTGCCAAGCTGCCAGTGCCAGTTGCTACCTTGCCCGCATCGTCCACACTGCAAAAAATCGAAGTGGGGTATTCTTGAAACTCATCGTCTGGACTACCCTGCATTACACGATGTAGTAACGGAATCGTCGGTGAAACTAAAATGCTTGACAATGCCCACCGCCGTATCACAATGGCATGTTTTGATTGTTGTAACTAAAATCCCAAGTTGTAAAATTTGCACTGTATGTGCTTGCTCAAAATATTTAATAAGTTTTATTTTATAAAAAAATGTTATCTTTTTTTGCAATCACCTGCTGGCTGTCAATTGTGGTCGACTGTAGCAAGCTAAACGATAGTATCATAGTAGGCCTATCAAATGGCTTTTATCACGATGGACCATTGATAGCAGCAACCGTTATGCATTGGTCTACTCTGGTGTCTGTCTGTTTGTCTGTCCCTTTAATTAAGTAACTCGTAATCAAGTTGGTTAAATTCTGGCGGTCGACATAGGCTACTGTGATTTATGGTAAAAAAAATTCCCAGTTTACAACCAAGTGTAAGATCGACTGCTAAGTCATAGCCTTAAAATGGCAAAAATCAAAATAATCACTCAATTATAATCACAAAACACATGCGCTGTAACATTTAAATCTGTCAATCACCAGATTTAACTGTAAAACCCTGTCTACATGATCATTCGTGCAAACTATCAGTTACTCAATAGACCAATTACCAGAAGATATTGCAAACCCCAAATCCATGTGAATTATTAAAAAAAAATTAGTTTAGATATCGTCAGGCCCAAACTGTTGACGATGATAGCCCTCACCACCAAAATTTCGTGAAGGTTCGGATTGAAAGATGCTCACTGGATGGACATATGTTTAGCAAACACTCTAATACAAACTGACACAAACAATAGCAGATGTATTTACACAGTGTCAACTATTACCGACACCAAGTAATAAATGACTGATACACTTAAGAAAAACTACGTGTAAGAGACACCAGTTTTATTGCTTTTTAATTTCACCTCAATTAGAAAAAAAACATGAAGTTGCCTACTACATCAAAAAGCCAAAGTAGCTCGAGGCCAAGGCCAAAACGTGAGGCCATGGATGTACGAGGCCAAGGTCAACGTGGGTGATCTCAAGATCAAAACCTAGGCCACAGATTTTTGTCCTTGAGGTCCTATTCTCGAGGATCTTATCCCTGTGTGCATTGTTTGCATAAAAACATCCATGCACCACAACTCTTGAAAAGATTCACATTTAGTTTTATACAAATATGTGAAAAATACACTAACATAGTAGTGCAGTCAGTCACCTCATTTGTAACTCCAACACCGACAATTCTGATATCAAGATTCTTGATTTGCTGCACCTCATCACCTAGAAGATCGGTTTCACGTGTTGGATTACCATCAGTGAGAAGAACAATGACATTTGGCACATCAAGACGATCTCCACTGGCAGTGTTGAATATTTCAGTCCTTGTGAGTCGTAGTCCACCAGTAGTGTTCGTGTTCTCATTACAATAAGGAATTCGTCTAATAGCATTCGAAAGTGACTCAGAGTCGGTAAAATTTGACAAGTGAAACTGCAAGTAGCCCTCATTACCTGAGACAATTTCACAGTTTGCACACCTTATAAATTATAATATATTCCAGTTAAGTAATAATATTATGTCAGATCACCCATCACTCATGCAGTTTTTTATCAGATAATAAAACGTGTCGTGAAAGCATATCGATGCTACATTTGAAGCAACTGCCATAATATGAGCCAGGTAGTTATGCTTACCAAAACTGACTGCAGCAACATGAGTCTCGTCCTTTCCGACGTTGATACTAGTGACCAGGTCGACTGCAAAGTCAATGACATACTGCCAGTTGTCCTCTCCTTCCTCATTGGCTTCCCTGATGCTACCGGAACAGTCGATTATCAAAGCAATGTCTATGTAACAACCTGCAACATGTGTTATTAAATGATACGTCTGTTACTTCTATTGTGTATACTGCTTAGTACATTTTCACCATATTGCCGCAATGCCAGGAGATCTTAACGGAAGTTACAGCATTGTCTGTATAATCAGTATTTGGTAAGTTACTGACTACATGAGTCAAAAGTGAAAATAATTTATTTGCTGATTTGCAGAAAACTCTAGTAAGAAAGATGTGTAGAAATTGTAACATACTTTCTCCTGGACCCGTTGCTGTTGTTGGTGTGATGACTGATGTTGACGGAGTGCTTAACATCGATGTAGTTGTAGTTGACACAGTACGGCAAGCCTGCTGAAGGATGTTGTTAAGGTGTTCTTCAAGGACGTCAAAATCAGTAACAAATATGTAGTCAGTGTCTGGGTCAGTTACAATTGACAGCATAATCGTTTCATTCACCTGGCATCAACAGTCAGTCAGCAAACAGCAGCTACAGGTACACATCCTGATACGATACTATACAATACGATAATGGTATCCTATCATATCATATCGCAGCAGAATTTATTGTGCACCTATTTCAAAAAGAAAAACATATGTGCATTACAAAAGTCGAACATGTGCGGATAAACAGAAACAAAATAGTCAACAAATGTTAAAAGCAATGCTAAAATAGTGGGATTTCAATAGTTTTCGACATCTGACAGGATCAGCAATAGTGTGGAGATTGTCACGCACTGCATTCCAGCTGGCAGGACCAGCATGAGATAATGCACGCTGGTCGAACCTTGTGTGCAGTAGTGATACAGAGTAGTCCATCAGTTATGTGAAGGATGAGTGGAGTCCAGAACATGATCTGCTGGTGCTAACTGACTCTACGGCTTCCATAAGATATGTCAGGGTACAACCATAGTACACTGTGTCTCAAAAAACGACACTGATATAACACAGTATTACTTCAACGCACATTAACCGATTTTGGTATTTTTTGCAGAGATGTTGGTGAGTGAGTACACTATTAAATGGTGATTTGTTATCCCACCTCCGCCTACTAGTGTCTCTGCACTACCTGGGGAAACATGAACCCTAGAAATTTGGTCTCTTCAGTCAAGTTGTATACAGAAAATAACACTGATTTGGCTTGCTATATCTTCCACATTCATCAACTAATTTTAATAATTTTCGGCAGAAAATAGCGCTGTGTTTGAGCTATCATCAGCCTATTTAATTTGTTATGTCAATTTGCAATTACGTTCTTAATTGGCTGGGAAATTATGAATGCAGAAAAGACATTTTCAACGTAACTGATTGTTTGTAAACATGCCATTTACTAAAAAAGATAGGATTATGATTGAAAAATTTGTTTGAGTTAAAGGCACAATACTAAGCACTTAGTCAGGAGTTTGCCAGAAAAAGCTAAAATGTTAGCAGAGTCCACAAGTTGTTGCAATAGCTATGGGTTACTGGTTGGTCAACCGTCGTCGCGGCAGTGGCAGATGATGCAGCGCCTGCATTGATCTTGTTGACAAAGTGGTGTTATACAAAAATGGTTAGTCGAGAAATAATACTTATTTTCATATTGTAGATAATTATGACCTTATCGTCGACAAAATAAAATCATAATTGGTCGATGAGTGTTGAAGATATAGCAAGCCAAAGCAGTGTCATTTTTGAGCATGACTAAAAAGACCCATATTTTAGGGGTTCATGATTCCTTGGTAGTGCAGAGACATTAGTTAGGAGAGGTGGGAAAACAAATTACCATTTAATAGCATATTCTTTATGCAACATATCTGCCAAAAATTACCAAAATCGGTGGATGTGCATCGAAGTTATAGTGTGCAACGTTACTGTCATTTGTTTGAGACACAGTGTATATGGCATTGATTAGACAAGAGTTTGAACTTAAATCTGTAGCTGACTGGCAGCCAGGGGAGCTGCATTTGGCTTGGCATATTGTGGTCAAAGTAACCTAAGCCAAACACCAGTCAAACAGCTGCATTTTCGACCGCCTATAGTGGCTTCAGTGTGGACTTTGGCAGTCTTGCATATTGCCATCGCAGTCATCCAATCTGTTTTGGTATGCTGCAGTTAGGCACTATTTGCATATGGATGCCTATGCATTCACAATGCTACAAGCGATTAATGTTTAGTTTGCTAAACATAAGTGAAGAACAAGCAATTATAGTGCAGTTAATCACCTCGTTGGTAACTCCAACGCCAACAATCCTGATATCCAGATTCTTGATACGCTCCACCTCATCAGGTAGGAGATCGGTTTCCCATGTTGGATTACCGTCTGTGAGAAGAACAATGACATTTGGTACATCTGAGCGGTCTCCATTTTCAGTGTTAAATATTTCTAACCTTGCCAGTCGAAGTCCACCGGTCGTGTTTGTGTTTTCGTTGCAATATGGAATACTTCTGATGGCATTCGCGAGTGACTGAGAGTTGGTAAAGTTAGATAGGTAGAACTGTAAGTAGCCCTTATTACCTGTGACATTTTTGCAGATCACACACCAAATATTATACGGTACAGTCAGATAGTAACACTCCTGTGCAAATCACCCATCACTGATGTAAATTTGCATGGAATAATACAAATATCTAGAAAGAAGATATTTGTTACATTTTAAATAAGTGGAATAAGTACGATCAACAATCAATAAGTTACCAAAGCTGATGGCAGCAACATGAGTCTCGTCCTCTCCGACGTTGATGCTAGTGACTAGGTCGACTGCAAAGTCAATGACATACTGCCAGTTGTCCTCACCTTCCTCATTGGCTTCCCTGATGCTACCGGAACAGTCGATTATCAAAGCAATGTCTATGTAACAACCTGCAACATGTGTTATTAAGCAACATGTTTTTTACTTATATTCTGTCTGCTGCTTAACATTTTCACCATACAGCCACAATGCCAAGATATCTTTATGTAAGTTACAGCATTGTCTGTATAATCAGTATTTGGTGAATTACTGACGACACGAGCCTAAACTGAAAATAATTTATTTGCTGATTTGCAGAAAACTCTAGTAAGAAAATGTGTAGAATTGTAACATACTTTCTCCTGGACCCGTTACTGTTGTCGGTGTGATGACTGATGTTGATGGAGTGCTTAACATCGATGTAGTTGTAGTTGACACAGTACGGCAGGCCTGCTGAAGGATATTGTTAAGGTGTTCTTCAAGGACGTCAAAATCAGTAACAAATATGTAGTCAGTGTCTGGGTCAGTTACAATTGACAGCATAATCGTTTCATTCACCTGGCATCAACAGTCAGTCAGCAAACAGCAGC
>Ga0209782_1000444_pt1 | contig 17826 bp, 11 predicted proteins | sample WorMetmaBAHAMAS1_FD_187390 | JGI IMG/M metagenome (GOLD analysis project Ga0209782, IMG submission 187390) | Marine gutless worms symbiont microbial communities from Max Planck institute for Marine Microbiology, Germany - Inanidrilus... | ecosystem: Host-associated > Annelida > Digestive system...
ACCCTAAACACTCCCAGCGTCATGTGTCATTGCAAATGTATTATTGCGCAAGTTCAGTCAGCCTGTATGCACGCGTGCTTGCGGGCCTGGGTGAATTTCCAGTCGAAAGTAATGAAATGGCAATGAAGCGTACGGGCACCTAGGGAAATACAATGGCAAGTAGTTCTATGGATGTAGGCCAGATGCCCAAATGGTTCACACAAGCCCGGTCCTGCAGTTTAGGGTTAGTAGGGTTAGGGTTTAGGGTTAGGGATAAGGTTAGGGTTAGGGTTAGTGTTAGGGATAGGGTTTGTGTTAGGGTTAGCGATGGTGTATAGTTTAGCACATTTTACTTTCTGTCACACTAACAGCCTGCAGAAGCCTGCAGACCCGCATTTTACCCATAGGCCCAGATCGGCGCATACACCGACCACTCACCATGCTGTCTGAGCGTCTAATCTCGACGCCCAGACAACGTGGTTACGAGTACCTAGCCTCCATCGTCAAACTTCATTGACTTGGCAGTCCGCTTACTGCCAAGTCCACGTTAATGGAATCTTTAGTTAGTCATTCTTGATATAATGTGTGTTTAAAACCAGTAAATTCTCTCTACAACAACAGAAAATGCTTATAATTATGGAATAAGTAACATTTGTTATATTAAAAATATTTACTATTTAGACAGTAAAACAAATTTAATAGACCAGACCACTGACTTTTTGAGTTTTTAGACTAAATGAAATTAGAGGCGCCATCTATCGACTGAATATAAATACTTCACTGAATTGTTTGTCTGAATAAGTCTCAATAAGTGTAAATGATACGAAATGAAACATGAAGTTCGTTTTTAAAAGTCAACCAGGAACACATAAGAATTATGAAAGAAAAAAAATATTAGACGCTACCGGGATCTGAACCCAAAACGTTATGTTACAAGACAAGACGGATAGCCACTAGGCCACGAATGTAACCAGTAAGTTAAATGGCAAAACAGCCTTAATGAATCAGCATGACCAGACACATGGCATGTTTTATCATAGATAAGTGTGCGATCTGGCACTAGCAATTTTGCTGGTGTTATGGCCAGATCGCCAATCTTGCACCAGAATTAACGTTCTCAGAATCAGAGGCCTTTGGAGGGCTGCTTCTGTCTTTTTCATGTGATGATGTGATTGCACTTTAGTCTTGTCATACTAATTCTTAGATACCCGCTGATGGAGATTGATGAAATTGTTGGGGGATATATGCTGCACAAAGGTTTCTTGATAATACACATCATTTTGGTCTTAGACTTTTAGAGACCTTCCTGGATTTTTAACATTGAAAAAATGGCAATTTTGGGCAAAATTTTTGAGAAGATACTCAGTTGGCAATTTACTATTCACAACAGGAAGGAATGTTGGACATCAAAGAAAGACTATAATCATTGACTGTCAAGCTGTATCCACACCAAATTTAGTGGTGGTCGGTTAATAATAATGGAGAAACATTTTTACAGATAGGCTTGTGGTAAGTCATTTGTTGACAGATGAATGATGTGATGCATAGATGGCTGTTTAAGTTTTTGGCTGTAGGAAGGAAAATGAGAAATCTTATTGCAATTGCCCATTATCACTCTATAAGCCTACCAAATTTTATGGAGATAGATTGAATAGTATCAGAGAACCACTGCTCTATATACACTTTCATTGTCCTTTTTCGCTAGTCCTGCAGCAGTACACTAACCATAACATAAAAATGGCAGATTGGCGTTCAGTTTAATTTCAATAATTTGGTATGGATATTATGTTTTAGATCAGAAGTTGTATGCTCATTTAGTCGCATTTGCCAGATGGTGCCAATGAAATAAGAATGGGCGAATCACATTGGGACACATGCCATCATCTCTCATATGCACAGTATCAGTTTTTGCCTTGTTGATAACTGTTACAGGAAAGGCAAGATATGGAAAACGAGTCATTCCGAAAGTTGTTCATTGGTGGCCTACATGTTGACACTACACAGGAGACTTTACAGGAGTACTTTGAGCATTGGGGTGAAGTGATCGACTGTGTTGTAATAAAAGATCCTGTTACACACCGGTAACTTTACATGTATTTGTCTACTATATGCACTACCTGCAAGATCAACAATTCAGTTTATACAGCGATGATTTTTCAAGCGATGCTATGCTAGCACTTTATTTACTATTTTTGTGTCTGTCAGTTGCTGGTATTATATCAAAATGGCTAAACGTAAAATCATGCAAATAATGTCACATGATAGCCCAGAGACTCTAGTTTTATGGTGCCAAAGATCTTGGCAAAAATTGAATGGGATCACCCCCTATGGGGGACCAAACACAGGTGGGGTGGGTTAAAATCAGTTACTTTCGACAAATAACTTGCGATAACACGAAAACGGTACAAAGTAGATGCATAGCTTAGATTAAAGTTGAATAGGAAGTTGTATGCACTCTGTCAAATGGTTATGTTAGCAACTTAGCAGTGACACTGGGTAACTCCTAACCTCCCCAATTTCTAAATTTGGTGTATCTTCATAGTGGGTGAATGCCATTAAGTGAGAACAATTTTGCTGTCAGTGATGGGCCTCTGTTGCTCACATCTTGGGCGGTAGATGCCAATGATGCTATACACTAAAGCTGAAGCTCCATTGGTTCGATTTCTTACAGTATTTGTTAAAAACGTGTTTAGATAATATGTCGACAACAAATTGACCAAGTAGAATTTGAGCCTCACCGTCCATGTAATGTGCTAATAACTGACACTCTGACAGCTGTGGGCCTATGTAGCAATGTGCTTTAAATATCACTTGCAGTGCTTGTTGCCTGCTATATTTATCGAGTTAAATCCATTCACAAAAAACTGGACTAGCCGAGTCACTATCTGGTCTAGCAGTGATGAATGGTGATGAAAAATGCTTTGTTTCGGGTTGTTTCCTGCGTAATCATCATCATCATTATGTGGCTTGTCCAGTGGATGTTGCCATTTCCACGAGCGACCTCCATGCCTGCCGATTTTGTGCTCGATGATAGGCAGTTGCCAGACCAATGTTAAGTGGAGCAACATCAGATTCAACTGTGCGGAGCCAAGTTTGGCGAGATCGGCCTGATCTGCAGTTCCAAACCCTTGGTAAGGGGGCCACACTGGATCTGAGTGCTCGACTATGGTCCATGGATGGATTAGCACGTGCGATGTGGCTAAAGAACTTGAGACATGTGGTACAGATGACTTGCATGAGTGGTGGCTGGTCAGTACATCTGCGGAACTCTTTATTTGGAATGTGTTCCCTCCAGGGTCTGTCAGGCATGTTTATAGTTTAGAGTTAAACTGTCTATTATGAGATGTGACTAATACACTCGTGTGCCATCTTGCTGATAGATAAACTGTTGATTGCCAGTTGATGAATGTCTTGCAACAGACCATTATCCTAAAGTGCTGATCACAACGGTAAATGCTTTTGCCTGTAGGACCTGAAGGCGTGAACACTACTTTCAACTTCCTGCATTCAGACGCCGTTACCGACACCAAAAGAAAATCATGCAGTAGACTAAGCTGAATATCTGTCAGTTTTTAACATATTTATGGTAACACCTAAGGTGGTAAGGCAAGGAAGCATATAGCAGTTTGTGCTCACTGCTACGGGAACTCATCACATGCCATATGGGATCACACAGTGTTATCTGCCACCCGGCAGAGGTGACATTCCTGCCTTTACCCCAGCCTACAACCAAGTGTAAGAATGACTGCTGAGTCAAAGCTCTAAAACAGCAAAAATCAAAATAATTGCTGAATTATAACCACAAAACACATGCACTGTAACATTTAAATCTGTCAATCACCAGATTTAAATGTAAAAACCAGTGGCCGTCCGCCATCTTGGATGTTTAAAAGTTTGATGATTTTTTCAACAGCTGGTAAGCTCTCGAGGACTAATAAGTGTCATCATGCAAAATTTATCATAATATGGCTAATATGGCTGGTCGATCTTACAACAGTATAATACTGCCGTGCTACACTATGATGTTAGTTTTATGTTTCATATTGTAAAAATGTTAAGTAATTTTATTGTGTTTGATGGTGTAAACTGGAAATTGATATAATGCCATGTTGGAAGTTGATTTGCATGACTGTGCAGGTCACGAGGGTTTGGCTTTATTGAGTTCAAGAAGTCTCACATGATTGATGATTCTCAGAAAGCAAGGCCGCATAAAATTGATGGCAAAACGGTTGAAACCAAACGAGCGATGCCTAAAGAGGTATGTTTCGTGGCTGGACGAACTGATATATCCGTGTCAGACACAAGTTCACAACCATTTATGGCCACCACGCTGGTTATCTTGTGTCATCCAGCACACTGTTTTGTTGGACCATAGTTGCCCTTGCTGACTGGGAAAATATACTAGAGTTTTCACCAGTGGTGTTACTTACACCATCTCATTCCTAATACTGTAGCACCAATATATCCATGTCAGGCATAGAATATTTTACATCGTCATCGTGATTATCTATAACCCGAACACCGAAGTGAAATTTAAAAAAAAATGTTTTTTGTTTGAAACGTAGTTGTTGTAGTATTACATTAACAGTGGTCGATCAGCAGTGACAGCAGCAGCAGCATCATTACTGTAGCTGTGTTTGGTGTGTGAACAAATGATAATACACTAGTAGAAGACGGTAGCTGTAGTTGTACACTGCTATGCTGCAGGCCGCCAATAAACCTGAGGCTCACGTGACAAGTTACAAGGTTTACGTGACTGGCTTGAAGGAAGACACTGACGAGGCTGATCTGCGCGAGTATTTTTCGCAGTTTGGAGCCGTCGAGTCAGTTGACGTCGTTGTCGATCGAGCTACTCATCGGTCACGCGGCTTTGCATTTGTGTCATTCAACGACTATGATCCGGTCGATAAGATCGTTTGTAAGTTCTGCTGCGGTGCTTTACACTCTCCATGTAATATGATTAGCTCACTGGCTGACTGTTTACTAAGTATTACTGACGTCACAATAATGATGGCAGCTTTATCTTAAATATTTATCATATATTGCCAGTAAAAAAATGTATATTTCAGATTTTTCATAAACCGACAGAATGATGCCATTATAACTTACTGAACGACCCTCATTCAGCAGTGGAAATATAGTCGTCGAGTTGTAATGCAGAAAGCCTATTTGCCACTGACTGATTTAGCACAGATTTTTAGGATCCAATTCTAATTAAGTTGACTGCTGTTTTGTTTTCTGCATTGTGTCATTCTCACAGTGAAGAAGTCTTTGTGTCTGTAGTGATAAAAAATCACATGGTGAAAGGACGCTGGTGTAGAGCAACTAAAGCGCTCACTAAAGAGGACATGAATCGAATCAGAGGAGGTCAGTGTCGTCTCTTGTCTTTGTAGCATAACTCGATCACTCACAACAGTTGTTGTTTTAAATGCTGTAATTCAAAGATCACAGTAAAATTGTATGGCTTCAGTTTTCCCCATACAAAATTGTGCTGTTTAAAAAAACGGTAATTGTAAATGCACGATGGTTTATTCCATTTGTGGATAAACGAGTAGATGGCAGGTAATTCTGTATGATCCCTTATTAACATGTGCCATATGTGGTGAGTACCTTGGTGATGAGATTTGCACTATACAGATGTCCTATACAGTTTACTTTACGAACACAGACCATGACAGCACAATTCATTCTGTGCAGCGCCTCTGATTCGGTTTCGACATACGGCGCTGTATAAATTTGCTATTGAATTGAATTGAATTCTGTGCATGGCACTGAATCCACGAATTGCACGTCAATTGGAGCAAGTTTATTAGCAGCTCCACTCTTGTTGAGCTTTGTGCATCAGGAAACTTCTGGGTGATGTGTTTGTCCATTTCATTCATTTTCTGTCCACTGTGCCACACTGCCAGTATCATTTCTTCAGTCAGTTGTCAGTGTTGTAGTAACCAATGATTCATTCATTCATTCATCAGGGGCAGCGGTTGACCGTTGGCAGTCTTTCAACGTGCCTTTCAGCCTACCGCCAGCACGGAGGCCTAGACATGGCCCAGTGTGCAATTCCCCTCTAACCCTGGGGCTTGTACTATATGTTTATAGAGCCTAGCTTAGCTGGCGGGTTTCTCTGGCAGGGTGCTGATACGCGGTCTTCCTATAAGACCGCTGACCTCTACCATCTGTTATCCACACCGGCGGGCAGCTCTCACCACATACCAGACGCCCCCGATCCAGGTGTGATGGCCTGTCACAGTTTAAAGAGGACACAGGCGAACACTCTGTACCTGCCCGAGAATTTAATCTCATAGCATGCAGAAACCTGACTTGACACTTGCCAGGCTCACTGCACTGCAGCTCCGACAGCCCTAGCCCTCTGAGCCACTGAAGCAGGTTAGTAACCAGTCATACGATATGATATTTAATATTTACGAGCCACAATCGCGCGAATTGTGGCTCAACAGAATCGCACTTTGCACAATCGTGGCCTCGCAATCGTGCTTGTGGCCTGTGTATCGCGCTTCGTGCTCGTGACAGACAGAAAATCAGATTTTCCGATTATTATAATATAGATAGTGTGCTCAGTAGCTGAAGTGAAAGCACTGCTTAATCTACTACAATGTGCCATAAACAGGAAAAGAATAATGGAAAGAAACTAAAAAAATGGAAAATGTTAAACCCAGACACTTACACTGAACACAGGCTGCTCGATATGAGCAGCAGTTGAGCATCATCACGGGCTGCTCAGTTAACAGCAACTGGCTTAGTCAATGGGAATAGACGATTCTTGACCCCATACAGAATCGGCATCCGTTAAGCGATCGCGTAAAAATTGTCGCAGGTGATTATGTCAACGACCCCTACCATTATACCAAATTTGGTGCAAATCCGCCTCTAAAACACCCATAAAAATGGAGGTGTTTTAGTGCTAATTTAGTACAGTACTGATCATAGCCCAACTTCTTTTTGTGCCTTCAGTGCTTTGACTCTTTGGTTTGGTAGCAGAAAGAGCATCTTGGTTGTAAAAAAATGAGTTTTAAGGTGCGGGTGTGGTTATCTGTCTCAAATGAAATGCAAGTGATTTGCATATGGTCCAGCTGATGCCACTGCCACTCCTTATCTCTTGCTTTATTAAAATCTAAAATGGTTCTGCCTTTTCAGTACTGGCTTACCTAGGTTGTCTTGGAAAGGAGGCCATTAAATGGGTGTAGTCGGTACAGTACAATAATCTATATGAAGTGTTGTGCTGTCTAGTGGTATCTGCTATTTGTTGATGTTGACATGCATGCAGGTGGTCCGGAGTCTGAGGCTGTGAGAGGGCAGGGAGGACGTCGGGGAGGCATTGGTCAAGGGAGGGGGAGAGGTGGCTACACAGAGTATAATGAGTTTCCCGCCAGTGAGCGACGTTTTGACAGACGGGATGAGTTTGTGGACAGAAGAGAGAACATTGGAATGAGACCTGACTTTGGCAGCAGAGATGACGATGCAAGAGAAAGGTACAGTGAGAGAGGTGGAGGTTATGCTAGAGGTAGAGCGTCAAGGATTGGGCTTGGTGACAGAGGTGATTTTAGGCAGCGGGAAAGTTTTAGGGATGGGTATGATGAACGGGACCAACGCATGAGCTTTGATCGAAATGATGAGTTTTCGTCCCGCCGCAGTGGTTATGATCCGGAGGACAACTATGGTGCAAGAGGTGATTACGATGCCCGGAATACATACGGTCGTGATGAGAGATTTGCTGCAGAATATGAGCGAGGTTTTGACAGAGACTACGACAGGGGTCGCCCGGGTCATGGTGGTGCCAGGGAAGGCATGACTGGTTACAGAGAGGGCTATGAAGGTGCTAGAGAGGACTATCGCAGCGATGATAGAGAGCGATATGGTGGCAACAGGGGAGGATTTGGTCGTGGCCAAGATTTTGCTGGAGGCAGAGATGACTATCCCAGCAGAAGGGAGGATGAATACGGGAGTGGCAGAGGTGGCTTTGGTCGAGGAAGAGCTGAATTTTCTGGTGGCAGCGAGGGCTTTGGACGTGGTCGTGGTTTCGATAATAGTAGGCAGGAGTTTGCCGGTGGTAGAGAGGGTTTTGGTCGTGGCAGAGGATTTGATAACAGCCGACCAGAATTTGACAGCGAGAGAGACCGATATGCTGGTCCCAGGGAAGGATTCAGTCACGAAAGAGCAGGATTTGGCAGGGATAGAGAAGATATCGGTCGTGATGGTAGAGGAGATTTTGCTGGTAGGAGAGAAGAGTATGGTGGCAGTAGACAAAGTGCTGGTGAATTTGACTACAGGAGGGATGAATATGGTGGTGACAGAGAAGGGTTTGGACGTGGGAGAAATGGGTTTTCAGGTACCAGAGAGCCTGCTGTGAGCAGCAGAGAGGGTTTTGCAAGGCAGAGAGACATGTATGATGTTGGTAGAGATGCAGCTGGACGGCAAGATGTCATGGGTGGTGGACGGACGGGTTTTGGTGATGCCGATGATAGACGAATGTACGGAGACCGTGCCGGTGGCAGTGGCGGTGGTGGACGAAGTGGATATGGCGGTGGTTGGGGAGAATATGGTGATAATCAGCAAGGCCGTAATGTCGCCGCTGAAGGCTACACAAGAACTGGCTCAGCATTTGCAGATGCAAGAAATGTTGATGAAAATCGTCAAGGTTTGTTGCTTATTTTCTGTGGTGATGCAGCCTGGTTGTTTTATTGTAGATTTTTTCTCCACAGAGCCACCATGTGAGTTCTGTGTTGCATCTAAGTGCTATTCCCTCTTTGTTTTGATGTTAATTGTGGCTGCCAGTCATCAACAACTTTATTGGAAATTTATTGACCTCTGTGTCAGTAGTACTGTTTGCTGATTGTGCATTACAGCAAATTTTGTAATTTTTATCGCAGGTAGTTTTGTTTTGAGTAGAGACGGCAGTGGCCATGTTTGCGTGTAGGTGGATTTGGCTCAGAGTATGCATCCGGTCGTGGAGGAGGACCGGTGAAATCAGCTGGCTTTGCTAGCCGAGCATCTGGACCTTATGCAGGTTTAATTTATTAGCGCTTATCTTATGAAGTCTGTGTCCGTCTGTCTGTCCATCTGTCTGTGACGGAAGTGCATTGGCGCATTATAGCTAATTTAGGTTTCAAATTCCGATCCCGCTTTATCGCGCATTGTTGCAAGCAGCACAGCGGCCACCGGCGAACAGACCACGTGACGTATTTGTTTACATGAAAGATACTGAAATTTTTTCCAGTAATTTCGGTAGAAAATGCATTATGTCTGAAGACGGTATGACTAATTACCACATCGGCCTAAAATGGCGCCACGTACACTGCGTAACGGCCGCCGTATAAAACACGTAACAGAATTTGCGTAACTGACGTGCGTAACGATCGACGGTATAAAGTGCGTAACTTACAAAATGCGTAACTGCATAACGACTGATAATTAGTCATACCTATCTGAAGAACGGTTTGTGCTAGAACTTCCGTCATCTCGCACTATCCTAGCCACTGCTAGGCCCTCTTGTTCTTTTAGCTGAATGAGAGATTTAAAGAACTTGTCATGTATTTTCATAAATACAGCGTTGAGTGTGTTAAAATGGTTGGATTTGTGTAAGAACTGTAAAACGTTTAAATTTTTGTGGGTCACTTACTGGCTCTGATAGATCAGGAAATAATTGTTAAAACTGCATGTGTTGTGTGTGTGCATTCTTGTTTATCTCAACAATAATGTACCAGAAACAGTTCTCGTATGATTGAGCCCTGCAGACATGTATTGACGGCAGGGTAAACAGTCATGTGTTCCAACTCTTTTATCTTTCAACAGACATGCCAGGTGGCAACAAGTGCATGCATGTACGAAGGAGAATCATCTGTATACATGTGTATTGGCTGAGTTGTGTTTATTAAAGCACAAATTTTTATTTTAGTACTTTGAACCATCATCACTTTTACAGTTACAGTTTAACTGAATAGGAAGTTGCACAGAGATCTACAATAAAGGGAACAATACCCTTTTACCTGCAGGAGCTTGCTGATGGATGAAAAAAGGATGAGGCTGGTATGTTATCTTACCTGGCTGTGATCGTTGCCTTGAGTTTTTTTGGTGCTTAACACAGGTGGGCACCAGGAAGAGTGTCTGGCCTGCAAAGATGGCAATGGAGTGGTGGCATGGTACCTGTCTGGTGCATATGTTTTAGCTGATGCTTCCACCGCTGCACCGCTTCTTATGTCGTTAAAATTCAGATGCTAACTGTATAGTTTGTCCCGCAAAAGGCCATTAAACAAGTTGTCGATGTTATAATAATTGACGGAAAATTATTTATTTTTCTGTATTTATGCGTACATGGTGCAGTATTGGTGTGTGCTGCAGCGGGGTACTCGGGTGCTGATGGTGGTGGTGGCGGTGCGGGGAGAGCAAGTGCGTTTGGTCGTGACAGTGACTATGACAGTCGGCCTGCCATGAGGCCCGGAGGTCGAGGGTTCGGGGGATCAATGGCTGGTGGCAGAGGCCGGGGCTTTGACCAGTTTTAGACACATCAGTCACTCTGCAGGTGTTACTTAGAGCACATTGGTAAGTATACTTCACCATCATGATGGTAAGGGGCCATCCATAAAGGATGTCAACCAAATGCGTAGTTTTTACACCCTTTTTCCCTCTTGTCCGCTTTTTTCCACATCACAGGCAGTGCAGTTGCGCAGCCGTGTGTTAACAGCCACAGGCTTAGTCAATGGGAACCCTTCATTTTTAACCTCCCACAGAATGGCCGTGCCTTAATCGATCGCTAAAATATTTGTCACAAATGATTATGTCCACGACTTATACAGCTGTGCAAAATTTGGTAGAAATACATCCATAGGGGGTTCTGGGCAAATAGGTGAAATATAACCCTTTTTTATTTATACCCCTTTTTTAAGCAACTCACCTACTCACTCACCACATTTTTGTGCTTGATGGCTCAAATGACACGGACTCATGTAGGGGTGTACCTTTTTTGGCTCTGGTTGATATTGCAGCCCATTTAGGAGATCAAATTGCCCAAAAACCCCAATTTTGGGGTGTGACTAGGCGTTTTCCAGCCAAATGCTCCAAATATTGAAATGTTCATATTATAAAAACTAATGCATCAATCATAACCAAATTTTGCAGAGTGATAGAGACCCCAAGTACTTATCGTAGGTGGTCCAAAAATGCCCCAAACGAATCCAAGATGGCAGACGGCCGCCATCTTGAAAAATTGAAAAATCTTAATATCTTCGCAACCGATTGACAGATTTTGACGATATTTGGCATGCTGATGCGCCTCCAGCCTTTGGACCCCATTAACCAATATAATTTTGCGATTTCAAAAATTCAAGATAGATGCCAACTGCCATCTTAAAATATAAAAAAATGCAATATCTCCACAACAGATTGACCAATTTTGACGAAATTTGGAATGATGCGTGTCAGCCTGCTGAACTCTGGCAGCCAATAAAGTTTTGTGAATTCAGAAATCCAAGATGGCAGCCATTTGTAAAATCGACAAATCTCAATATCTCTGCTATGGATGGACCAGTACCAAGAAAATTTGGCATGGTGATGTGGCTTGATCCTCCAGACCTCCTCAGCATATAAAATGTTATGCTTTTAAAAATTCAACATGGTGACCAATTGCCATCTGGAAAATATAAAAACATCATATCTCTAAATCATCTGCTCCTATTTCAGCAAAATTTTAGTGTGCTGATGCATAATTGCCATCCGTAGCCTAAGTGCTATAAAATGTACTGTAATTGATAATAAAGCAGCAAATATAAATGATAAAAACTGCAGTATATCTATTGTGTTAGCAGCCATGGATCAAAAACTGCAAAAATCATAAAAAAAAGTTGATATTACTCAGCATCACGTTGACATTTAGACGATGTGACGATGGGTAATATCACCTTTTTTATGATTTTTGCAGTTTTTGATCCATGGCTGTTAACACAATAGATAGATAAACTGCAGTTTTTATCATTTATTTGGTATAAACCTCTCCTCTGTTCTGTGGATGTCTATAACTCTGTAGTTATTAATCGGTTTTAAACATCAAATTTTACACAAACCAAGCCAGCAGCTACTGTCAACTCATACCTAGTAGCCATTATCAGAACTTGCTGTCTGTGTGCTGATGGTACGTGATGCCACTGAGGTGATACAGCCTGGACTGAATATGCCACATAGCCACTAGATCATAAGTCATGATGCTGCTGCTAGAATACATTTGTCTTGTACTTAGATGTCAACTGTGAATGTCCTCGAAATTTGGCAGCCCTGCTAAGAATACAGACGTCTGCATACCATGGAACGCCGCCTTTCCTTTGTCTGCTTTGACTCAGCCCTCTCTCCCTGTTGTGTGGACATCTTTTATGGATGAGCTATAATATGTGCTGTTCTTCTTTTGGTGTCTGAATATTGGCTGCTGAACAGTTAGTCCAGCAAACCATGTCATTATTTTCTGCAGTGCAGACTAGTCAGTTGAGTAAACCATTCAGTTGATAAATGGCCATGACAGTTAACATTTAAGGTAACAGTAACAAGTCGGAGGTATGTTTATTTTGCCCCCTACTGGCAGACTGAGGGTGCTTTACGAGACCAGTCAGCTTTTTGTCTGGTTTCCATAACTAGTCAGTTAATATTTATAGTGCACTCAAAAGCTGATGTGGAAGTCAGCTTAGTCTGCTGCATTGTGCCATAAACAGAAATGAATAACGGAAAGAAAGTAAAACAAAAGCTTGGAAAGTCTCAGAAGTCGTGCTAACAGCCGAGAAACTGTAGAGTTTACCTGTTACGGAATTATAGTACCAGGCAAGTCATATGGTGCTGTCTGTTCTACCTGAATACTGGTGGCTGTGAATGCAGTTGCTATGGTTGCAGTGTAAGACTTTGGTGGCTGACTGAATCGATGGTCGTGTCTTCATTGTGATATTAAGACGCTATACATATGTGAACATTTCTCCGCTACTGACAAGATGAAGTGCCGGATCGTCATAATATAAGGAGCTAAACATGTGGGCTAGTGGAATGGTTTGAGAACCAGTCTAACAAGTTGAGGCAGGCTCTTGACTAGCACTAGTGTTTATCACTCGGTGTATTTTATTTAGAATTAGGTATTTGCGGCTTCATTCTCTGACAGGGTATGGATGTTCATTGATTTTTGTCAGTGATTTATGTACTTAAGTATAACCCAGAAAATTTTTCTATTGATTGTGAGCAACGAGAGAGTGCTCCCAATTACAAGTTAATGAGGTAGTCTCGGAAGAATTGAATTTGGTTGAAATCGAACATGTTAGATGTGATTTTGTTGTAAGGGCCAACTATATGGTGTAGTTGGTCAGAGGTACTAGCCAAATGATCAAATGTTTATTTGCCATAACGTGCTCTGTGCTGTTTTAGAGACTGGGATGTTGTGTGCTAGTGATAGTAGGGTTTAAGCATGAGGTGCTCACTAATGTATTTTTGCAGTTTAACATGCTGATCGAGAAACTTGAAATACAGGCGTAACCAAGTGTTAGAAGAGTATGTAAATACGTAGTGATGTGACCGTGTAGTTTTGACAGAGTGGTAAGTTGTGTGTATAATTTGTAGTGCAGTAGCATAAGGCTGTAAGGTGACATCGACAAGTCGTCAGTGACACAAGATATATTAACGGTTGTTGGAGTATGACGTGCAAGCAAGCTGTGCTGGAAAGGAAATTGCATTATTGTATGACAACAGTATAGTGACAGTGGAATAATCCAGTTATTTATTACTAATGTTTGGTGTTATATGATGGTTAAGCATTTTCAGTTAATATGATAGTAATACAGTGAGGACTGTCTCTGGACAGCAGCTTGTAAGTATTATTAAGTGATTTTTTTTAAATGAACAAACAGTCATAAATAGGCTGTGAGGTAGATTTACATGTGCATGATGTTACTTGCAGTGTGTCTGTGGAAAGTGAGAATCTAAAATATATTGCAATAACACTTGCATTCGTTCACCACATATAAATAAAGAATAACATTTTATGTGCACAAAAGGCATGTGTTTGCTCCTCTGTCTGATCTAAGAGGTTTTGATTTTCTACCATCTGTAAAAAGATTGACAGCTGATTTTCAAAGAAAAAACTGTGGAATGTCTGCTACACCAGATTGAATAAGAATAACTTTGCAGACCATATACCTAGTACTGTTTTTTCATATCAGAAAGTAAACTCTATCTGTACAAAAAGGCACACTTGAACATATGATATAGTACATGTTCTTACCGACATTAACTGAAGTATAAAGTTGCCAACTGTTGGACGCTAGTAGTTTAAATGTAGTAGAAATGCCAGTACTGTTGTACTGAGTTTCTCTGAAGCTTGAGTATATTTAAGAAACAAATGCAAATTTTTGCATTATGATTAAATGTATTTCTGTCCAACCATAGGCACAACAAAAACAAAATTTATCTTACCCTTACAAAAGCTACTTGAAAAGTTTTGACACAGTATACCAGACTGTGCTATTTGAAGTTGATATCTATGTAATTTTGCAGTGGCATTGTGCAAAACTATGACAAATTGTTTGTAGTAGATGCCACTTTGTGTAAGTAAAATTTTATTTGGTTAGGTTCGGTTTTGCAGTTGTTATAGCAATATTTAGACGTGCCACTTTTTCTGGAGACACTGTGTTGTCTGAATGATAGTCACGGTTATTTATAATATACAGATATGTTGTTGCATGGAGTTTGGTTAAGTTAGATCAAAAAAAGTTCATAAAATTTAAAATATTTAATGTGTGACGGTGGTTAGCAGTGTATTAGGCGGAAATACTTCAGCATCATACAGTTGCATCTGAAGGTTGGACTTAAGGTGAGACATTCTGCAGCAGTGAAACAATTTTTCATTTGGCTGGTTACTTACAGAGATTTCAGTGGGAATCAAACCAAGTGTGAACATTAAGCAGTGGCTGCTGTCTGGTAATGATTGGTAGGCCTATTGTGTTAAGTAAAAGGAATAATCTAAGCAGTATAACATGTTATACAAATATCATCATCTTATGTTGAATACTCAATGTGTTACTTTAAATTGAATAATAAGTATCCAGTCACAGTAGAAAGTATGTATTGTTTTAATAGTACTGTAAATGTGTTTTTTATGTGAAAATATTAGCATCTGCAGGTGTGAAGTTAAGGAATGAATTGACTGATAGATGTTTTTTTAATGTGGACTAAGCTGCTGTTTTATGTTACTATGTGATGTCTACACATGACTAGGTGCCATTGTCAGCATGGTTAGGTGGATATGTGCAGATCAAAACACATGGTAAGAAGGATGTTAAGATATGCAAATTGATATAGATCCATGTCATATTATTGAATTTACAGTTTTGTGACTTTGTTGTAAGTTAAATCTTAGTGTTAGCATCTTATGTCATGTGTTTTTGTGGTATAAAATTATAATAACACACATACACACACACACACTTACAGCCATTTTACAGCCCTTTGTTCGGGACTACCCGGTTGAGCCAGTACCAAAAGAGACATTCACCCACTCACGCCTGAAACATGTTGTGTCATCATTCTGAATTTTATGAGGCATGGGGGAGATTATTAATAGAGGCAAGTGCACCGACAATCTGGCTGGACGCCACCCCATCCAGACCATCGATGCCCCCACCTCCATCATTCCCCCAATTTGATGCTAAATGCCTTTCCTGTCGCAACCCTCCCAATTTATCCTGGCTTGGGACAGGCACCAAATATGCTGGATTGCATACTTGGAGGCATAAGAATAATTGTAATGATGAAATGGTTTATGTTGTGCTTTGCATTATAAATTTGGTAACGATTGCTGATGATTTTCAAGCAAAACATTGTGTCAGAAACATTTAACCAGTTTATCGAGACCTCATTTCATTTAAAATTTTTGTTTAAAGTGTATGGAATGCAGTTAAGCAAATTATTTTTAGCAGTGAGAATGAAACTGCACACTGCACATGAAATGATACACATGAACCTGGTGACAGGCATTACATCTACGAAACTGAAAAGCTTAATAAATGAATAATGAAGAGAGGCTTGTAGCCATGATAAGTGAATGTAACCTTTACTTATCTTCATTCTGGAGCCAGGGACTGGATATTGCATTGCGAATAGCATATATTAATTGCATGCAGTGTTATCATTGTACATTAGACACAGCAAATACTAGACTGAGTAAACTGCAAATGAATGAATCTCCTTGATAACTCAGTTGGAACTCAGATGTTAAGGCCTTGTATGAAGAAATTTCTGACACTGCACAGAGTAAGTTATGGAGATTAGCTGTCGTATCTCTGAATCGGAATTAGTAGTTAATGTGGCAGTTATGTTAAGCAATTGAGTTCATTAGATTGCAGACTGCGTAGATTAACAGTAAATTTCTGATAAGATAGTCGAGACACGTACTGGAAAATACAACGCACGCAGTAGGGATGTAATATGACTATGATACTTTAGTTGATAACTAAAATATTTTAGTGGAATTTTGTTGTGGAGAAATAATTCAGTTAATCGTAGATTAATTAATTTATCGGTTACAGCCCTAATATATATATCTCCATTACGTTGCTGAATCTTGAGAAATGTGACATGATGAGAGATTCTAATATGGTTTTGTTAGTTTTTTTTATATCTTTCTTCTTTTCGTATAAGAAATCTGCAATTATCTTTGACTCCACAGTCTGTATGTCCAACCAACATTTAAAGTTCACTGACAGTCTAATACTGATGCAACACCTAACCTAAGGCAGTATTTGAAGCAGGATACCATGCTGTATATACATTACGGGCACAGATGTATGAACTGAACACAACGTGAATGTGGGTAATAGCTATGTAGCCGCTGTTTTGAATGTGAAAAAGAGTCTGCAGGTGCCAAACGTGATTTCATGTACTTATGGTTATTAGAGACATTAAGTCTAGGATGCATGGGTGTTGATTTATCAGCTATGTTAGACAGCAGAATTATAATCCCAAACAAGAAAGTCAGACAGTGTGGGTGTAAAGTTCTTATCTTAATTTGTTAAACATGTCTAAGGTCGGGTTGCACCATCAATAATTAAGTAGTCCTTAAATCTCCGTTGAAATGTATGAAGATTTAAGGACTATTTGAATTAAGTATGGTTGGTGCAACCCGACCTAAGTTAAAATTACAACAATGAACTGTGAAAGTAGTGATAAGTTGGTATCAGGCTAAAATGTAAGATTAGCTATCTATTATAATAATCGGGCAGTCTGATTTTCTGTCTGCGTCACGAGCGCGAAGCGATGTGGCTTTTATTTATTACAGGAGTGCAAGTGGATGTGCAAAAATTGAAACATTTTACAGCTCTGTCATACTTTCAATAGATTATAGAAAGTGATTGTAAGAGCCAAAGTATTAGCCTGCTCGGCTCGGCATAGCAGTGCCCCCTTACCAGATAATATTGTACAAGAGGGCCTAGCAGTGGCTAGCATAGCACGAGATGATCCCTTCCCTCGTGCCCACATGCACCGCGACCGCAGTAAATTGGGATCGTAATTTGAAACCTAAATTACCTACAATGTGCCAATGCACTTCCGTCACAGACAGACGGACACTGACATTGTAGCATAAGCGCGAGATATATATATAACAGTGGCAGATCCAGGGGGTTCGTTGGGTTCGGACAAACCCCCTCCGGCCGGGTATGGTGGTTGAAAATGCTTGAACTGCATGGTTGTATCAAAGTAGTTCAGTAAGAGAAACCAGAAAGCGTTTGGCGGCCGGGCTCTGCCTGGACCTGCTGGGGGAGCTGATAGCGCTCCCCCAGACTCCCTAGCTGCAACCACGCCCGTAGCCAGGATTTTATC
>Ga0209782_1000445_pt1 | contig 17817 bp, 12 predicted proteins | sample WorMetmaBAHAMAS1_FD_187390 | JGI IMG/M metagenome (GOLD analysis project Ga0209782, IMG submission 187390) | Marine gutless worms symbiont microbial communities from Max Planck institute for Marine Microbiology, Germany - Inanidrilus... | ecosystem: Host-associated > Annelida > Digestive system...
CTGCGGTGGCGGGCTGTGCGATCCAGCCTTGAGCTGATTCTAGTTTATTGTTACATAACACTTGACATGAAATAGATAATTTGGGAAATGTTCATTGCATCCAGTCTGTTGTCGTCATTATTGTCTGGCTTGTCCAGTGGACGTTGGCATTGCTACGAGCTTCTCCCATGTTTGTTGAGTTTGCGCTTGATGGTAGGCAGTTCTAAAACCAGTGTTGAGTGAATCGACATTGAATTCAACTGTCTGGAGCCAAGTTTGACATGGGCAGCATGATCTGAAGTTCCAGCCAGAGGGGCCAACCACACTGGACCTAAGGACTTGACTTAAAATTTCGTTTTGTCTATGGGGATAAGTGTACATTTATACGGGCAAAAATAAATGGACTGAATAGTTTTAATTTGATTTAGTTTTAAGAAGCATTTGCAATTTGCCAATTTATTTCCTACATTTATCACTGTTCTACGTGTTCAGGTGAAGTATCCGGACCAGCAGAAATGTCTGATAATTCCACCGGCGACCGACTTGAAGCAGCTGAGTGTACTGCGCTACAGACTGGTCACTAAGATTGTCTTATCACACGTCCTTTGGTCTGGTAAGTGCTCTCGACTGTACAGTAAGCACGGTGCTGAAATTACTGAGAGGCACTGGTACACTGATGGATTTAGAAGCCAGCTTGAGATGCTCCAAGGAAACTTAATGAGCGAGTTTCAGCTGCCCTGCTGCGTGCCCATCGTGCTGTACACAAATCTGGACGTGCAGTATGATAAACTAGCAACCGTCGTCAGTCATATGTTAAAAACATTTTACTATTGGCATATTTTTGTTATAGTGTACGGAAAGTTACATAATTGTACTTTCTTCACCTGCACAGTGTCGTAACTTCTTGGGATTTTATGAACATTTTTAACACGTTTATAGGTGTTTCTTATTTTTTGTCTTTAAAAAATGTTCTCGAACATCTTTATAAATCTATGAAGCCAAGAAGCAGGTTGACTGAGAAGAATTTCTTGGATACGACATACTTTGTGTCCAGTGGGATATGAATGCTTAACTCATAGTCAAACATCAGCTCCGTTACTGCACGTTATGTTACTAGTGAGTGATAAGCACACGAGAAGTTCTTGTACGATGATAATGGTGAAGAACTACTTTGTGTGTGTGATGTGTTGACAGAGCCATGCCAGGTTCATCTGAGTCTTGTTTGCCTGTGTCCATCAACTCTGTGTCTGCCAAATGTCAGCGCCGCATCCGAGACCAGCACCATAGAGTTGTGTCGGCCGGTTGCTGTCACAGTCTCTCCGCTCCCACCAAAGAGATAAAACACCATCGCTGACATCACTACTGCGCTACGTTTTAACAGCCACTGTCTGGCTCAACCTGGGTTGTCTGGTTTCCTTCCAGTGAAAGAACCTTTGCGACCAAAGAGCTGCAGACCAGATAATTTAACATTTCTGTGTACGGCCTCCCAGCCCGGGTGAGCTGAGCCGGTATCACAAAGATAGAACCAGTCTGGATTGACTGAAGCAAGAGACAGTGAGTTGCTGGCATCAGCTGGGCCATATGCAAGTCTGCACTGCGTCTGAGCTATGGTATCAGTTTTGCCCATCACTAGAACAGACTGACAGACAGATTAGGGCTGTTTTTGGTCACCTAATTGGGCGTGGCTGTTTGTTGTTTACTTTTCACGCCAGGCCAGTCAGCTTTTGGTATACCAGTCACATGACTACCATGTTTACATACCAAACACCTACCAGACACGCCCTATTAGCTGTGATCCAACTACTGTCTCATTTTGACAGCTCGTGCCATATAATATTTACACTTGTGTCAACAACATTTGGCTTTCTTGTCATAATAGGTAATGTCAGAACTTCAAACAGATAAACATACAACATTTTAGCAACATTGTTAGTATAGTGATACTTGACTAATTAGGCCAGCTGATTGGCTGAAAACAGTTTGTGTGTTGTGTTAGAACTCGTAGATACCCTATCTGGACATAAACTTCATACTTTTTATACAGCGAACGGATTTGATCAATACGTCAAGCTATACAATGTTATTCGTAAATTCTAAGAATGTCACACTCAAATGTACATACATGCGCATGACGTATAAATTGTAAATTATATTACTGTATATTTGTGGCATTTTCGTTGGTCACACCGAGTACAACATTGAAATGTGCACGCACACGACACTGAAAATTCACAACATTCACATTTCACATGACTTCAGGGCCGGATTGACATCAACCAGTACTGATGCCAATTTAGTTGTCTGTGCCATACTTGGTCCGTATGCTGGAACTAAAAATAGAATGTTTAAAATGTGCATACTTTTCCTCAGATCAAATACATTTCGTACACCTGCGGTTCTCGCCAGCCATAAACAATGTAATGCATGATACTCAGCAATGTTACAGAAATCAGAAATGCCCATGAAGGCTTCACAACGCAGTTATCAATGGCTGCGTTTTTTATTGCGTCAGCGATCTGCCCCGGTACTGTGTCGTTCTTTTACTATGTCCGAGCGATTCACTCCATGTTCTTTAATACCAGATGGGATTGCTCAGATATTCGTTTGAGGTTACTGCTGGACAGCGTAGGAGTTGCTGTGCTGGTGTATTTAAATATTCGGTGACAAAACTAGAGATGAATAATTCCGATCAAAACTACAGTGTGCCCCAGATAAAGTGAAGCCTACTTATATTATTCCTGGTAAGATTTGGATGCATAGGTAAAAGTTAATGATTTTGGCACGTGTAAACTACACCTACAGCCACAGTATATACCAGGGGCGTAGCCAGGAATTTCATTTGGGGGGTATAAATTTTAACTAGTAATTCCAATTTCAAAATCAACAACAATTTGTCCTGGGTCAAAGAGAAAAAAACAACCAGTAACCACATAAAAGAATTTGTAAGGTAGACTGATTTGGGGGGTATATATACCGATATACCCCCCCCCCGTCGCTACGCCCCTGGTATATACAGGCCGAGGATATCAATCCATTACCTTTCCTCATCCTCTATATCTTTCTCATCCACCCCTATTTCACCCATTCCCATTTATACTCTCTGCGTTTCATTGAAATGGCCATACAGCCAACAGTGCATGCACCTGCTGTATGTAGTTAAGTCCTACAGGATGGTTGCTCCTGTGATTGCTTGATTGTGCCCATTCCATGGGGCCATAGCGGTCCCCTCTGTCACGCTTTGTGGTTGTCGTCGTCGTCGTCGTGGACATCGATGCGCAGGCGACGTGCGTCAGTGGCGGCAGTAGTGACACCTGGTGAATGACAATGTAAAACGGCTCGAATGGGCCCAACATTTTTCAAATGCTTCTTGTTTTATTATTTAATCTGTAAGGTATGATATTCTCCATTCGAATAATTGAAATTTTCCAAATTGGGGTTTATTAAATTTTTTTCTGGCATCAGAGTCGTCCTAAGCTGCAGTAGTGCTGCAGCTGACATGTATCACCAAAGCGTCTAAACTGCTGGCGATAATCTGTGCAGAAGTGATTCGTTATTCATGAATATTCAATGCACAGTGCAGAACTGCATGTTCACGTGAACTTCTGCGTTTTATGTGTTGAACCACATCAGTTGTTTTAATGACCTTTGCAGGATGTATTGGGTGAAAGTCTGAAAATACATGTATGGCCCAAATTCGTGCTAACGTTGCTAAAATACAGAGGTTATTCTAGGGGGTAGGTTGTTTTTATTGGAGCACCCTGTAGATATACGCTGTGGTGCATGGAATTGTGTGCGTGGACATAAATGCGATGTCCATTCGACGTGAATATGACTCGACTGCTAATGTGTATGTCATTATCTGCTCGAAATTACCTACGTCCATTTCGCCTGCTCACAGCACGTTCGTCAGTTATGAATTATTAGCAAGCTGGACCATGTTGTGGATCGAATACGCAGCTGGTAATAACTGCCTGAAATAAGCACGACCAACCCGTAATAGCTGGAATTCCACGGGACCATTTTCCTCGTAACGTCCTCGCGAGGATGTCGGTGTCGTGGGATTTAAGCTTTACTGATTGTATACGAACAATAGGCATGTATACAATTATGGCTGCATTTTGCCGTGCATTAATTAGGGGCCTGTCAGTTAAGTCATAGCCCTTTAAATCACGTGTAAATGATGCTTCACTTCTTTGCTGTTCACCGTGAGTTGGTTATAACGTCTCATGGAAATTGTACAAAACTGAAATGCCTAGCCTATAAGTTAGGTGCCAGAGGCGATTTAGGAGTTTTGACAAATACTTTCGCATACTAAATTACATTCAAATGACGATACACCTCAGCTCAGTAGTACGAATCACGCGGGCTTAACGGCAGCTTAAATTACACGGGAGCAGTTTCCTCGTAGCATCCTCGCCGACACGCGTGACATGCTCACGAGGATGTCAGATGACTTCCCCGTTTAGCTTGCCACGCGCCTACCGTACCTGATTGGTCGGCCGGCGGTCTGCTGCGGTGTGTAGTGCTGCCCGTTTGTCCGTGTGTCGTGTTGTTCTCCAAATTCCACGAGCCCGACACGCACGACTTGTTGCGGACAAGTCGCTTGCATCCTTGTCCGACACGTCCTGTTCCTGGTGACATGTTAGCTACATCCTCGTGAGGATGTCGCGAGGAAACTGCTCCCGTGGAATTCAGCTTTAACACGTTAACATAACGCAAAACTGCAGGGAACCGCAACGCATCCGATGTAAACGAACCTTAATTTTGCCAAGCCGCTATATAGTGGTATATACCTGCAGCAAAGTTGGCATGGTTTGTCAATCCGACCCTGAATCTATCCATTGTGATTCTGTAGTACAACGAATACAGCTACATTGTAAGTGTAGTCGTAGGCCTATCGCTGGCCTTCATAGAACTGTCCCTGCAATGTTGACGCTTGCGGCTGCATTTTATCCATTCATATTTCAGCCACTCGTGTCGACAACAATTTAGTCGCAGGACATTTAATGACACGTCGGTAAGAACTAGAAACTAGGCCTAATATATACCGAAAATTATTAAAAATAAGATAATTGCATTGCACACCGTACTACGCTAAATAACTGTAAAGTCACAACTCTTCACCAATACACTACATGGTGCATCGTGCAAACGCGAGCCATTGACCACTGTTAGAAATAAGCAATTATTTCATGACCTGCTTCTCGGTCCTCTCTCCGCCATTGTGTCTGAAGTGTTCCAGTGTAGGCATACACTGAGTGTCAAAAATCATCCCCGTATTTTTAGCTGTAACTCAAGCAAACATTATCTGACTTTCACAATTTTTTGCACAAACATTACTGAGTGATTGAGCAAAATCTGGTTTATTTTTCCACCTCACTTAAATAGTGTTTCTGCACTAGGCCTACCTGGTAAAACATAGAATCACAGAAATAACACACTTTCATCACTCAAATGCAGTATTAAGCTTACTGCTTTCCAGAGATTCCTGCCAATAGCTGCTTTAAAAATTGTTTTTTTCAGTCTTGTTGACTCACAACTTATGCTCATGCTGCTGTATAAACCTTGAAATCTTGTAATCAATCGAATTCAGCATCGGATTATAGAGGGCTATAACTCAGGAGCAATAAAATTTGAAGTACATTTTTGCTGAAGCAGTTGATATGAAAATGAAATGCTTGCTCGAGTTACAGCTAAAAATGTCGGAGATGTTTTTTTTTCTGAGACACAGTGTATAATCTCATACCAGACAACGGCGGCCGACAACTGCTACAAACGGAAATGGAGCAGGCCTAGAGAGAATGAAGAGCGGTGAGAAACCAGGATTTCTGTTGAAGCAACTTAACCAATGTTCTCTACCAGAGGCCGCCGTCAGTCGCTGTAGCTATACAAGTTACTGACAACCAGCATCGCCACCCGAATGGACTCGTCTGTTGCATGCGCTATGTGCCCAGTGCTCACTGCAGACGAATACAAGTACTCATGCAGCCACATGTACTACCAGTGCAGCTGCATTCACACTGAAGTGCCGCGTAATCGTTATACTTTATAACTGGCCACACATGCCCCCCCCCAAAAAAAAAAAAAATCCCCTTACCGTGGGGATGTGCACCCCGTGCGTGGAGACAAGGCGCGTCAACGGCCCAAACGGCCGGCGTCTCGATCGGTTCAGCCGTTTTTGCACAGCTCACGATCTTAACAAAAACAGAGATTATACTGCTCCGTCTGAGGTAATAGTTCCGCTCGTAGGCCTATCTATGCAGGTGCACGCTATGAGGACTAGAAGCCAGACTAAACAGCTTATAAACGTTAGGCTCATTCCTGTCAGCTGGCGGCTCATAGTCCTAGCTATAGCGGCCATAATTAGGCTTTAACTCCACTGGTTCGACTTGCTGTGCATTTGTTGTATACGCCTTCAATTATTTTGTCATACTACAGATCCACAACAAATCGAACCAATGGAGTACGGTCAATAACCGGCAGAAGAATGGATTGTGTCCCAGTTCTAGCACCTCCACTTTGACGGACAGTAGGCCTATAGGGGAGGCCGAGGGGCGCTCATCTGAAAAACAAATTGTGTTCAAATACTCCACTCTTGGCATTTTTAATCCAAGATGCCCAATTACGGTGAACAAAAATTTCGTTTGGAGAGGGCAGTGGGGGTCAGTCCTCTGACGGGGGAGGGGACTGTATTGGTTCCCCGCGCCCTGTGCCGCCTTAAAATCGCCCCGGAACACCGAGGTTGAATTCGAGCCACGTACGCGGACTAGACGGTGCATGTGGCCTGGCAGCAGAGTGCATCGTAGAGAACAATGTGACAACACGAGCACTGGACAGCGACGAGGCTGCTGCTGCTGATGCTGCTGAGTTGTCCAGATGAACGCGTCATCACCGGCACGTACTGCAGACTGTTGGCGGGCAGCGCACGACGACCACCAACTCCGACGTAGCGACAACACTCCGGGTTCCCCGTCTCCGCGCAGCACTCGACGACGTCATCCGGGGACGCCGTGACGTCATCCAGTGACGTCATCGAGGATCTGACCTGTCCTCCGGAGCCGCGAACACCGACGGCCGCGTGATGACGTCATTCCACGGCAGTTCACCCGGGTTCCACCGAGCGTCACATGATAATGACGTCATCGGGGATTCCCTCAACGTTCGGCGTTCCCCACTTGACGACGCCATCTACCACTGCCGTGACGTCACCGGGATTCCCACGTCATTCGGCGTTTCCGGTCGCCGCGCATCACTCGACGACGTCATCCGGGGTCGCCATGACGTCATCATCGGGCATCGTCAGCCGTGCTGACGCTCGTTTGCCGTAGTACGGAATGCGTGCGCTGCCGTGCCGTGCGTAGCGGTAGCACGCCGTGCAGCTGGACCAGTCGTGGCGGTTCAGCGCACAGCGTCCCAACATCAATCAGCAGCACGCACAGCCAGCATCATCAGAAATGACCCGGATGTATTTTGCGACCGCATCGAGCGGCAGGTAAACGTAGCAGCTTAACTCAACCAATCAGCGCACAGCGTCGACACGCCGGGGAACCCCCGCGACGCTCCACCGGAACTAGGTCATCGTCGTCGTCATAGTAACGGCCGGCAGCTGCGGTGACTGCGACGACGAGGACGAGAATGAGCGCCATGTTGACGGCGGCCGACACACGGCTCAACCGATGTGATGGGCCGTCCATGCTCGATGTTGCCGGATGATGATCCGTTGAGTTGAGTCGCGTCGCGTCGTTTGTAGTCGCCAACTAACTCACAGAGATAGTCACAGTGCGGCGCTGGACGACGGTATCTACGAGACACGCACCTGCAACGAGCACTAGTTCAGTGCTGGAACAGCCATGTGGGTCTTGAGCTGGCGCTTGTAGGAGGATAACGACAGTTCTGTCGGTCGAACAGCTGCAGAGATCGGTTCCAGGTTCTCGGACCATACACATCAAAGCTGCGCTGTGCTGGTCCAGACACTCCCCGATGTGTACTGTATTGAGTTGTTCAGTGCTGGAAGAAGTGCACGAGTCTTAATTGAATGTTGTTCGGGATGTTGCCGGATGCGTTGCTATTGACAACCACATCAGTACCGGAAGTGCGTTAACACCGCAATATCACCGAACCGCAGCGAGCAATTCCATTAGCGTCGACCGTCGACTATTCCCTGCCCATGCAGGATATCCCGTCAAGAGTTAAGTAAGTAAAGGAGAGTTCGCGTCACACCACTCTCCAATTTGACCTCACTTCATCTGAACTGAACTGTACAGGGTTTCAGTGAAATGAGGTCATGAGGTCAGATGACATGAGATGAAGTGAAATCGAGTAAAATGAACGCTTCTAGTAAAGCGATCAACACTCTTCCAGTATACACTACACTGCTCTTCAGTGAGTGCTGCCATGGTTGTTAAACCATATACATTTTGAAGTAAAAATATTACATCATGTTTAGTATTTCGACCAAAAAACGTGAAATTATATAGACTACTAGAAATACATGACAAAGCCTGGCGTATATCCCGCTCGGCGTCGCTGTCACCCTTTAATATTTTCAAAAATACCTACAATTACTGATCACTGCAATGCCGCCCCGATTCAAGCTAACGTACGATGAACTAAGCTTGTTAAAAATATCGACGCCAGTCATACAATTCCTTACGTCTTAAACTCTGGGGTCATTAAACTAAATCTTACAAAAATTTCTATACAATGGTACAGAAACACTTGCCGATTAATATGCTGAAATCGAAAATGCGATATTCCAATCCATTTCAGAAAGCCAGCGTGCCGAATGAACGACAATCGTCGAATTGCAGCCAATTAGGCTATTACGTTCTATCCCACTTTAACTCAAAAACTACTGAAACGACGTTCAGAAATTTTTTACACGACGTAACAACGACCATATTGCACTGCCCACAAAGTACAATTACCAGGCAACGAACGTCGGTTGATAGCAAATTGCTATACAGTCCGCGAAATGTCGGTTATTACCACATATTTGAACGATAATGATCAAACTCCACTTCGTCGATTTGTTCTCTATATGATATACAAGCAAGTTCGCATCAAACACAGTGACAAATCGAACAGATGGAGCTTAAGCCTTAGTGTACGGCAGCACTAGTGTCGACCGTCGACGGTGAGATAAACAGTTGTTCGTCGTCGACGACATTGTTGAGATCAGCTAACAGTATGGCGTGGCGAAATTTTTTAAGTCCACAGTTGTGCAGGCATAACTCCGTAGCCACGCCCCTCGTAGGGGTGATTTTTCATCCATTTGGCAAGACTTGATAAAGTCTACCTTTGTAGAAAATTTGACAGCTCTAGCTTCAGCCATTCCTGAGATATTGATGGGGCCCCCAAAATTTAAAACGGGTCACGTGACGTAACCATGCCCTTTTCAGGGAAGCTTTGTTGTCCATAGGATGGGACTAGCTACGGTCAACCTGTACACCAAACACGAAGTCTCTAGCCTATGTTTACTCCCTACGAAGATATGAAGGGCGACGAAAAATGCAAAAAATTGGGGTGGTTTGCGGAGTTAGGGGTCAACCAAGGTCATCGGAAACATCTCCATTTGATAGAGCGCATATGACTTCCTATTCGACTTTAATAGAAACTATGCGTCTATCTTGTACCGTTTTCGAGTTATAGTGCGTTTTTCGTCGAAAGCGGCCAACTTTAATCTACCCCACCTGCATTTGTCGCCCCCGTAGGGAGTGATCCTGTTCGAATTTCGCCAAGAACTTGGTGTCAGAAAACTAGAGTCAAGGGGCTATCGTGTGGTATTATTTGCGTGATCCTACTTTAAGCGTAATACCGGAGTGTGACAGACACACAGACAGACAGACAGACAGACACACAACGACGGCATATACCGCGCTTAGCATAGCATCGCGCGGTAAAAACTCAGTAAACGTTTTGGTTCGGTTGGCCAATTTCCTTATTCAGCTGCCATGTTTACTTACTTAGTTATCACGCCGGCATTAGCTGAGGCGTTGGTAGATTAATGAGTTGCGTCTGTCTGTGTGTTTGTCGGTCTGTCTGTCCACGTACTAAAAAGAAAGGACTGAGCTATCTATAAACGCTATACGCACCGTTCAGCCTGTGGTATAGTTCTGTAGCTTATTGGATGCTATAGATAGAAACACGTCACGTCTCGAAGGTGATGCGTGGGTTTTAATTAACCGGTAAGTCGACCACTCCCGCGTGGGAATCTCGAAGCTCGGTCATATATCCTAGTTCTGTTCAATTTCATCGAGTCTTTATTAAGACTCATGTGAGTTTCCTGTCGCCACAAAGGAAACACACAACGAACTGGAAAGACTTTGTTGTCGAAACACTTCCTCCAAAAGTCGGCTGAACAGGTTGTCAATTCGACAGTTAGCCTACTCGTCTGATCATAGAAATAGGCTACTTATCCAACACTCTATAGCCTATTAGGGCAACGTATATTGTGACTCGAAGACCTAAAAATCGCTTATAAAATCGTTCTTTCACTTTATACTTCGTTAGATAGGCTATGATAGCCTACGTGTAGAGTATGATATAGGCCTAACTAATTAATTTGCCGATTCTACTACACTTTGTCGTTAAAAGTTTCCACGTTTTAAAATCATTCTGTCACAATTAACCGATTTCGGTGATTTTTAGTGTACGAAAACCGAGAATATTTGATATCAATTTAGCTAATATCCACCGTGTCCGGAAAAATCTGTGCCACTATAATTTTGGCTCTCACTTTACCAAATGGTGGTTGATTTTAAAAATTCGTTCACTGGCGGAGTCAGCAATAAATTTCCAGTAATGAAATAGCAAATCAATCAATAACACCGCAAAAATGTTGCTATATTACCTTGTAAAATATTAGTGTCAGAAAAACCGCAATAACCTAAAACATGCGTAGTGATTAACAACACATAGCAACGCGATTTAGGAATGGTTAAATCCGTTATACTACTAATTGATTCCCAATTTACTTAAGAGTCCGTTAGTGAAATAATTTAAAACTTCGGTTGACATCATGAGTATAGAAAGTTGATAGGATCTAAGGCGCTGGAGGACTGTCCTGTTAAAAACAAAGAACTCGCTTCAATTCTTGAAGTCTAACCTATAATAATGGACAACAACTGTTGAAGGAGCATCGTGTTGTAATAAGAGACCTTACCAATCCGGTCTGCATGATCAAGAAGTATCAAACTGGTGTCTATAACTCACTGACTGATGCCATCAGCAACTGCCTGAATGTCGTGCATGTGTGAGCGCATTTTATCACGGCGTTTTTCTTTCTAACTGTTGCAGTCGGTGATTCTGTAAGTTTCTAGGTGTTGCCACTGAAAATGTATTTTTTTATCGGTGCACAAAATGACGCTGATATAACTCGACAAAAGTTTTTCAGCAAGAGTTTTGAATTACAAAATATTGCACGGCAGTTCACTTTACTCATACTGGTGCATGTATATGCATGTATTATTATGTTATTGATTGATTTGCTATTTCATTACTGGAAATTTATTGCTGACTCCGCCAGTGAACGAATTTTTAAAATCAACCACCATTTGGTAAAGTGAGAGCCAAAATTATAGTGGCACATTATTAACTAGGCCTATTATATATTTCCTATTAATATTTCATAATTTTGGTTTAACGGCATTTTAGCTAAATATTAACTGTCTTGATTCAATGTTCAACGAAACATTAGGCACAAACATAATCGCCATTAAATGAACAAACCTGGCTGGAGGAACGAGATTCAACGTCGAAATTTGCAATTTGCAAGACTGTGAACGTCGATCGCTAGCTAGCCGCGGTAATGACTTCACGTCTGTGACGCCACTGCAGACGTAATACTTGGTCATAAACAGCGCCGCAGCCTTTAATAGACTACCACCATACCACGCCCAGCTAGCTCCCACGCTGCTACGACTGCCGTGCAGTGATGCTAGGAGGGATGCGCCTGGGTAAAACGATAGCGCATCGTGTACACGTTTACAAAATTGCACGAGTGTACACGAGTGTGGCGGCAATAACGACATGCGATTCTACGAAATGAAGACGCAACTAGAGCAGTCAATAACACGGTGTGAGATTTTTAAAGGCTTGAGTTAAAATTAAGAGATAATTGGATGAATGAACTAGACTGAAGGCTGCTGAGCTGACGTCACAAGCGGCTGGCTGCTGCTGCTGGACGTTAACCATGTGTGCATGGTGTTAATGGCTACTATATTCGTGCAGTTGTGTGGCCTGGTGGTGTAATTATTATGACGTCAGAGTTGCGAGTCAAGGGGTCTCGGGTTATAATCCTATCAGGTAACAACTTTGGGCAAGTTGTTCACACACACGTGCCTCTATAACCAAACAGTATAATTTGGTACCGGTCACAGGACAGTGATTTCCTACGGCTGGGAAGGTAACCGTTGGTCTCGCATCGAACTGGCTATGTGTCACGAACCTCAGTTTATCCAACTACAGGCGGACTCGAGGTCTAAGAGCACCCCACAAACATTTCTCATGCCCTTACTTTTATATTTACAGAGTGCCGGGTAGTACGGTTTATGTTTACCAAATTACACGATAGGCGCCTCACTAGTTGCTGTAACTGGTGCAGCGCGGCATTGTATTTGATGGTGATGACACTGCGGTTGCCGGGATGGCGTCGCTGAAGGATATTGCATTAGCTGTCGAGTGTGTTCGAGTGATAACATTCCCGACACCGCATGATGGCCCGGCTTCTGTTGACGCAACGATCGCGCAGTGATAACATGCACGCAGCGCAATCTGGAGAATGACCACAACTACCGACCGTCACAATCAAACATTAACCCTCTCACCGCAGTGTCGACGTAAATCCGTAAAACTCCGGAGTTTACGAGGCTCGATTAGGCCTACAGCAAAATGCGTCGATCAACACTATCGGGTTAGTTTAACTACGCTCGCTACGGGGCGGCACTGCGAGGCACTGCGGCGATCAGTACTCGCGGTTTTGTTTCACCACTGTTCGCTAGGTGGCGACAATGTTATACCGGGCGAACTACACGCTACACGCTAAGCCTGCTACGCATTTCTAGTTTCTATTTTCAAAAAACGTACACAAAGGGAAAGCTGTATACGCTACTGTCTGCAGTCTTTCGTTAATTTCCCGTGCGAGTCGAATCCACTGCTGTGCTGTTAATGCATTGCCCCAGAAATGGCGTAAGAACTTGCATGTCCTGGGATCTATCGGCCAGCCGTGTCGCATAAGTCACTAACGGCGATGGCAGTGGCATAATAAAACAATAGAACATCCGTGTCCTTCACCGGGTACCTGCTGAGTGATGTACTGTAGGCCTACTGTACATGCACTGTACGTCACTGCGCAACGTGCATCGTGCATTATGCAGTCATAACAGCAAGCCACGACATAGGCTATGTAAATGTGTGCAAACAGAAACTGTGATAGGGCCTACTATTAGTAGGCCTAAACATTGCTAAAAGCCATTTTTGGGCCCATTCTATGGGGCCATAGCGGTCCCCTCTGTCACGCGTTGTCGTTGTTGTCGTTGTTGTCGTTGTCGTCGTTGTTGTGGACACCGATGCGCAGGCGGCGTGCGACAGTAGCGACACCTGGTGAATTGCAATGTAAAACAGGCGGCGTGCGGCGGCTCGCAGTTGCGAATGGGCCCAACATTTTTCAAATGCTTCTTGTTTTATAAATTAACAGATCTAAATGGCGAAAAGCTTGCATCACCGGGATGCGACACTTTGAAGCGGTCCGTAGTCGACGGAAAAGTTCTACAAGTCAGTCCATCCCTGCAGCCGAGTCTTCAGATACAAGACCTTTTACTTGTGATGACTGTTGCCGACAATTCACTGCAAGAACTGGCCTCGTCGGTCACACATGAGGACACACAGGAAGCAGAGGGAGACCGGAGCTCATACATCGTTCCGACAGGAGATTCCATCATCAAATTATTAGTCAGAGCCATTAGGGCCTGAGCTATATGGCATCTATCACGCACGCCCACCTAATATGGCATATAAAAGGTGTGCTGAGTCCTCAGATTAGTTTAGATCCTCGGTGTATGAGCTGATTGCCTACTGCACGGATGATGCCATTGCCGATCATCACTTTTGTGCATCGACTCTGAAAGGGTCTAATCAGTGATTTGCCGAGTTGGTTGGGGCCGAGTCTTTCGGTGGTTTCGGCTGCTCAATACTCAGTCAACCGCCTCTTGGTCGTCAGATCACTGTCAGCATCATGAGAAGTACCATGGGGCTAGAATCATTCCTATATCTGACAACCATCTTTCTGGGCGCAGCACGGATGCGAGCGTATCTATGGTCGCCGTTATAACGCCCGAAAGAGATTTGGTGGAGGCTGAAGGTCGAAAGTACTGTAGCGAATGTATATATTTCAGTCCTATACCAGGATGGGAAATTCCCCGAATATTTGCGGCTCGAACCGAAACGTTTGTCGCCTACAGTCAGCGATAGTCGTCTACCTTTCGGTTTACCAACATATCTCAAGAACCGTCAGTGTTCTATATCTCCAAAACCGCCTGTCTTTCGGCTTGTCACTTGTCGGTCGTATGTTACTCAGTCAGCAGAACAACCGAATGTAGAAGGTGGATGGAGCCAGCCAGCGATTGCAACGTGCAGGCCTACATACAACTACAAGACCCTGAACTACCGAAAAGAAATAGGAAACGCGCTATTTAAGAGTCCTGGTCACCAAACTTGGCAACCGTCAGCTACCCAAACTGGAGTGACAACGTTCAGCAGCCCCGAAACCTGTCATATCCACAATGTTCATCGACAAAAATTATTCGGACTGAGGATTCTCGGAACAGTAATGAAACTGGATCAGCTCATATACCGAAATGATACCGAACGTCAGACCAGAAGCGATAACATCTCCCGGTGCTGGGAGGTGCCAGCTGAGCCAAGTGCTTGGCCAACCGGAATTGGTACCGAAAGATGATGGAAATTCATTACGGCTACAGTTGGTGATGCAAAATTTCATGAAGTTTTGCTACCAAAATTTTGTGAATTTGAATATTTTCGCATTTCATTGAAACCTTCATAGCGAATTTCATATAGCCTCTCGGTAAAACGTAAGTGAACTCTTATTATTTTGCTAATTATTCTGTTGTGTTATATCATGCCACTGACAAGCAAAAGCGGAAAATTTCAATGAAAATGTTTAACATCTGGGCGTTGAAATTTTCACGAAATTGTACTATTTTGTAACATGTCACCGAAAATCTCTAGTTAGAAATGGAGACGGCAATTAGTGAGTACTCGACTAGGACAAATCGTGGCATGTATTCCGAATGAATAGGACCGATCTGTCTGTTGAACAGATCGAGGCTGTTGAGACTATAGACTTATATTAAATACTTTCTAGACTTCTTTCGTCCAATCATAACAGCAGAAGCGTTTGAAGCCGTCGATTGGCTAGCAGATCTTTCCCAAGAAACATGGCCACAAGCAGGCCGGTCGAGTGACGCCGTTTTGACGTCATTTTGCTGAAATCAACACCCACAATCTTGGCGGCAGCCATGTTTGTTGGGGATCGTACGACGGCTTCAACTTACCTGGCTGGCGCGACCGCTATGGTTGAGACAGTGAGCGTCTTATAGCTTAAATTCCACGGGACCGACACCGACACCGACACGGACTTCCTCGCCGACTTCCGTGCGAGGATCCTCTCGCGGAAGCGCGCGGCCGCGGCTTCGCGCGCGGCAGTCGACCTGCCGCGGCGCGCGCGGCTCGTTCAGCTCGCCGACTTGTCCGCGGACTTTTGTCCGACACGCGCGCTTTTCCTCGCGAGGATGTCCGTTGCGGATGGGCGCGTGTACACGTGTAGGCATACGTGTACTGTACATGATAAACTATCGTGTAGACGTTTACAAAATTACACGATACGCGCATCCCTAATGTCGGTGTCGGTGTCCGTGTCGGTCCCGTTGGGGTTCCAGCTTATACGAGATAAACACTCGACATCCACATCTGTGGTCGAGGCGGCAACGCGATTTAATAAACTAGAAGCTTCGACCGACTAAGACAATGATCCCCGATTTTATTGGGTCGTATATTCGTCGTGAATTGCTGAAGATGGTTCTCGCATCTTTCTCACGTCACGTGCCGCCGATCGCGGTTGATAGCCTGCCACATTTGGCAAGCAGTATTCATTAGAGGTGCGCAGAACTTCAGAATTTCGATTCGATATAGTAGCAGCTTCGTTGATACTGGTCATTGCTACCGTGTGCTGCGAACTATAACAGCGAATATCGTCATTTCAACTTCACAAGTTCACACCTAATGATCGCCCTGTCTTTTACCAATGTTAACATTGCGTCTGCATCAGTCTAAAAAGACGAACGACAAAACTGCATGGGGTGGACTGGACAGTGGACATGTCAATCCTAGTTCACACACCCGTGTTCTTTTGTGTGGAGTCATCCAATGACATATTCACGGTTCAATGGCTTAATTTGGTTTGACCGAGACTGACTGCAGGCTCAAAATGTCGCCAGCAGTGAAAAGTTCACACTGTGAACCAAAAAAACAGGACACTAGACTTTTGTCCGTTACTTCGCCAAATGCTAACCAACTTTCAACAAAAATCTTCACTGGCAAACTCACTAGTAAGTTTGCAATATAATCATTATTAAACATTACACCACACCTTAGTTGCATAGCTAGCCTACACTAGCTTGTGAAATCTCCGTGTTCAAAAATTGCCATGCTCAATGACTGAGTACAGTGTAAGACTCAACCACACAAAAAGTTGTAGAAAAATACTTGTAAGTTTCATATTTATTGACACCAAAGTAAAAAACAATCTGCATAGTAACATAACAAGAGTAAAAACAGTTTATGTTTGTCATAAGTATTAAGTTATCTGGCCAGTTCTTCATCTTTAAGCAGAACATTGCAAGGCGAACAGGGCACACAGGGCAATCAACCGTTTTGCCTGTAACTTTGCTGAACATTCACTGATTTTAAAATTCTTTCACTACCAAACTTAGCGAAAATACATAGCTAAGTGAGCTCACCACAATCTAAACGTGCAGCTACACTATACCTTGTGATTTATCACTAATCACGATACATGTTTCAGATTGTCGCTATTTTCAGACCTTTATTTTTCACAAGGTAGTGTAGCTATGCTTTTAAGGTGTGATAGGATATTTATAAACAACTTTATTGCAAATTTAATAATGAATCTATCAGTGCAAAAATTTTGATAATCGGTTAGCATTTGGCAAAGTTACGGACAAAAGTCTATTGCCCTGTTTTTTGGTTCACACTGTAGATTCCACGCAACGGATTAGCAAGTCTTTTTTTCCTGTTCCTGTCTGATTTTAGTAGTATAGTATGCTGTGCATGGTCGTTGTTACTTGGCACCAGGCAGCAATGACATAAAGCTCAAGCCATTCGTAGTAATTTCTCAACGGACGAGCCATATGCTGATACGGGACGGTAAATCCGACACGGACCAAGGATATACAGGTCTGCATTGTGTCCTCGTGAAATGCCATCCTGTTATTCCTTCAATAAAAATATCAAAGTAATTTTTAAAAATACCACGTCACCATCCCTGACGGCAGACCCAGTCTTAGCCGCCGCGGTTAATCGTTTAACCGTATTTGTCAGGTGGTGCTAATGTGGTCTCATATCACAAACATGGTTGCTTGGACCCACCCAGCACACCGTTCAAAACGGCATATCGATCGAGTCAGCCGTTTTCCACAGAATTCACAGTCGTTACCAACGGATGGACAGACAGACAGACCGACTGACTGACAGAACAAACATGGAACTCGGTCGGTAGCAACAGGCCGCATTGCACTGTGT
>Ga0209782_1000446_pt1 | contig 17817 bp, 13 predicted proteins | sample WorMetmaBAHAMAS1_FD_187390 | JGI IMG/M metagenome (GOLD analysis project Ga0209782, IMG submission 187390) | Marine gutless worms symbiont microbial communities from Max Planck institute for Marine Microbiology, Germany - Inanidrilus... | ecosystem: Host-associated > Annelida > Digestive system...
GACACAGGCGAACCCTCTTGTACCTTGCCCGAGAATAATCTCATGCAGAAACCTGACTCGACATGCCGGCAGGGGTGGGATACGAACCCACACCCTGCCGAATAGCCAGCCAGGCTTTTACTCTACTGCACCGCGGCCCGAGATCGCTAGACCACTAAGCCACGGAGGCAGGTCGATGGCTCACATATCACAATAATAATTTTCTGACAATCAACAGTAGAATACCTAACCTAAACCTGACCCTAATGACCCTACTAACCCTAACCATATCTTACTGTCAATTGTAAGAAAAGTTTTCACCTTACACCGCCCCAATAGCACACCTGATCCATCTGACACATAACACACACACTACAGGTGTGACAGTGTTTCCCCATCATCATGTGCAGCAAGCTATGAGGAATGCCAATGGTATTGTGATATATCTGTTTAGTATGACGATATGAAATCTTGTTACGCCAACTGATTCAACTGTATTTGAATAATCAGACATTCACCGTTTAACTACAGCATGCCGGCCACGTTGACCCACAACATAGAGATCACACTCACCATAGATAACTGTGACAGTGTAACCTGACACCATCTTAGTATATGTATTACAGAAGTGACAATATGTGAGAGCAATGAGCAGAGAGCAGTGACAGGGTGGCAACCTGAGCAAACGACAACGTCGTAGGTGATGTACTGGGCTCAGGACAACCAACCGACTCACACTCAGCAGCAGCAGCAGCAGCAGCAGTAGCACTAGTAGGATGAGGATGAGGCAGGGTCGTAGCTGATGACGACACGACAGGCTCATCATCAGCTTGACACACACACACACACACAATCAGCTACATATTCAACATAGTATCACACAGCGAAACAATATGCCTCCCTGTCAATGGCTGTTTGATGGAAGGCATATCGATGGTGCAACCACCTAGAAGATGCTTCTGAAGCAGCACCAGTGGCGGCTTTGCTGCAGTTTCATCCACTTCCGGTGAAAACATGATGTCATCCACAAAGTGGCAGTACACAACATTACAAAGCAGTCAGAGGAGGACCGTCAGGATGCAAAACATAAACACTCCCTGGTACACATGTCCACATGCCTTACAGAACAACACATATCAGCCAGCCAACGAAGTTGAAGCCATCGTACGATATCCCCAACAAACATGGCCGACACTGATATTGCGGCTGTTGACATCAACAAAATGACGTCACTCGACTGGCCTGCTGCTTGCGGCCATGTTCACTGGGGAAGATCTGCTAGACAATCGACGGGTTAATGCTTCTGCTGTTGTGATTGGATGTAAGAAGTCTAGAAAATATTTAATATAAGTCAACTGTACTCACTGATTGACTGTGTTAAGGTTTAACGTCCCACTAGACACTAAATAGGTCATTTTGGAGATGATCTTTTCAGCGAATCTTTTGGCTAGTACTACTTACTAAAAAATCGAAATAAGAGCCACAAGAAAAAAAATAAATAAAAATAAACAATAAACCTACGCTAACACAAAACTAAATTTAGAACCACTAAATCAATGAAATAACATCATCAAACACAAAAATACTGCAACGTAAATTAATACACCGAGACAAATAACGACCTTGGTTTAGTCACCTCGTATGACATCTGGCAACAAATATCAGTTAGCAAAACTGATCCTGCCAGCCACACCACGGCAATAACTGGGATGATCAGTTTTTCTCAACTGCACAGTTTCACACGGTGCTGTGTGAACCACGGCCTCGCTGACCAACTAACTAATTAGTGGACAAGGTAACCGTTGATATGGCCCCATAATACCATGACCATCACACATCTGCACCTCTTTCGTTCAAACCTCATTTCGATAATAACAAAAACCGTAAACACACAAGACATAAACATGTATAACTACACAACATAGCAATCTATCAATAAATCAATCAATCAACAAGAAGCATTTGAAAAATGTTGGGCCCATTTGCCACTGTGAGCCACCGCACACCGCTGTTTTACATTGCCATTCACCAGGTGTCGCTACTGTCGCACGCCGCCTGCGCTATCGATGTCCACAACAACGACGACGACAACAATGACAAAATGCGTGACAGAGAGGACCGCTATGGCCCAATAACAAGCTGTATGCTAGACTGACCGACGCCTGGTACAGACGACGTGTCATCCATGGCAGCTGACGGCACTGCAGCGGACTCACTGCGCAGGAAATCTGAGCGTATGATGCGCAACGTTGGATCTGACATTCAGCACACACACACACACACACACAGCGCGTTTCACAGACACGCACACCACCACTACCATCAATTTCAAATTAAGAATTTCCATTGTAAAAGGGGCCTTACATAAAAGCTCCTATTCTCTATCGTATCTGTTGGCCGGTGATTTAACACTGCTGAGCCTGCAAGTTGAGGTACTCACCAAATCCCATCTGTCTGTTCTCCTGGCGACGGACGCGGCTGGCATGTCTCATTTCAAGTCTGACTCGTCTTTGACGGTTCAACTTTCGCTTCATCAGCTCGTCTGCAAACACCGACAATGGCAATTACCAACCACGACTTCTCGTGCACGGCCGTCAACTAGTCGCAGTACTGCACCAGCTTTTACATTTAAACTTGGCGACTGACAAATATTAGCTATAATAGCGTATCTGTTTTGTGATTATAACAATAGAGCACAATAGAAAAGCAATGATAAAAAAGTGAAAACAAAACCCAAACGAGTACCTTTGAATGAGTCGAGGACATGCGACGAGATGACAGGAGGACGTAGATCAAGTTCAGCCATGACAAACTCACATGTCAGCGGCAGGTGACTCAGGTAGCGCAGACGACGACGTAAATCCTACATCATATGCCAACACGCGTTTTGCTAACAAAGTTTTTATTATTAAAGATCCCACCACATGTTAACCGCATCACTGCTATAATTATGATTATAATATCTGGCAACTTTTTTCACTTATTGTGACACAAAAAACAACATTCACAAAAGTTATGATCATTATTCTATCCCAAGAATAGCAGCAGGCTATTGTGATGAGCATGTCTGTCTGTCTGTCTGTCTGTCTCTATGCACACACACACACATCAAATACATGTCCAAACTTCACCATATTTTCTGTGCATGTGGAATGCATCAGCAGCCAGTGGTCATATGACTTGACCAATTCAAATATACAGCTTGGGCGCTGATTTTCAAAGGTTCCTAAGATGCACCTAGATCTGTCATAAATTTATCATAAAATTATCATAACTAAGGGATTTAGGAAGTCCTAAGATTATCTTAAAATCGTCGTTAACTAATTTTCCAAATAATCTTAGCACATCCCAAGTTTCTCCCAACTTTCTCGTAATGTTATTGTAATTAAAAATAGCAGCCAATGACAAGAGGTGACGGTCTTACTGCCAGTGTCAGTTGCTTATTTACTTCATGATGAACATTCGTTATGACGTAATGTTCGTCATGTTTAAGTGACGTTTTACGTAAACAACAAAATGTATAGACTAAAACAACTGAAGTTCACTCAGCAATGTTCAATGTTCGTGACAGGAAGTTTTACTGTAACTTTAAGGCAATGTGGTAGGCTTAACATGATTGAAATTTGGCCCTAGGACTGCAAGGTTGTTATCGTAAAGTGATGACTAATTTCTTCCCAGTTTTCCGATAGGATTTTTAGAAAAGCAGCATAATCACACTTTGTCCTACTATGTTCATGATTTTGGTTACTGTCTCAATTTCGTACTACGATCATCTTAGGATGTTTTGAAAATTTGGCCCTGGTTTCCAGTACCACAGACAGAAACTCTCATAACAGTACTCCACTCCCCCGACTGACGTGGAGTAATTAACCGTTCATCCAACAGCCGACATCATCCACAACGTCAACTATACATTGCACAAGACACAAATCGTTCTGTGCTTGAAGACAACAAGCAGATTGTACATCTCACAGCACACCGTGCATGCTAGGCTGGGTCAAAGGTCACGGACACCCAGCCACTGCCAACACTGCTGCCTACTCAGAGATGCAAACACCGCTGATTACCATGGTTACTAGGCTTGCAGGATACTGCAACCTTTGTCCCTTGGCAATGAGCATTCAGCATTAACACAGCGGTAGTTAGTTAGTTGGTGTTTAACGTCCCTTTTCAGTACTAATATATGGCTATATCAGGAACGAAAGGTCAGGGGTGGAGGGCTATCCCTACCCAGTATAGGAAGGCCAGTGATATATTAACCTCAACCCTGGTCGCCTTTTTATTTAGCAGCCATCCAAAAAGGGAAAGGGATAGAGACACAAGCAGACAGTAGTGGCGCAAGTGAAAGGTCGGTAGAAACCTCGTCCATTGAGACTGACTCCAGCTCCAGCACAGTGGCAGTGACGGTGTCTGGGCAGTCACGCAGACTGCCGTACTGCCTCACAAGACAACGGATGTTGACGGCGTGCATGTAGATGTGTTGACCGTCGGCCGCTGATGCATCACACATACAGCACGTGAACCACGCCAAGCCGACATCATCTTGCTCCACAAGTATGTCTCAACACTCTGTGTGAACTGTCACACTAGTTTGGATCTCGCATCCATCGCCTGTCTGGTCAGATGGTTTGTGTCGGAAGTCACATAAATTAGTATGCACTGTCGGAGATTATTTGTTCTGGCAGGTTAAAGGCTTCACTAAGTTCTCAGTAATCTCTGTCTAGTGTTGATATTTACACACCGAGGCACAGAAATACCACCAAGATGTCAGTGAGGAGAATACAACGTCAGTCTTAACACGCCGTACGTTATTTCAGAGTCATGACTTTCTACGCAGACAACTGTAACATTCAAAATAATCACATAAGTTAAATACACCACAAAACTACCAAGTATTCTGAACCTAGTTACAAAACATGCAAGATTCAACACAACGCAGCATAAAAATTCCAATCATCTTCTTCGTTATCCTGTATACACTAATCACTGTTCTAATACTAGAGAAAATCTGAAATACTGAACTCGCTCACCCTGATAGAAATAGAAAGCATTGTCCATCTGTGGCTTGCCGTCACCTGCAGTGCTAGTCAATGGTCTATCATCATTGCCGTCTGTCAGCGACATGTCACTCAAAGCCTCTGAGAACGGCAGCTCATTGACATTCGCCGACATTGTCAGCAGTGATGGCGCTGATGCCACTTCTGTCATGCCACGTGTCACTTCAGTGACAATGTTGCTCTCCGCTGCTGCAACTGCCAACGTCTCCAGTGACAACAATGAAGCGTCATCATCAGACGCCGTCTCACTCGGACGAGCTTCTGTGTCATCAAATGCGCTCGCATAGCACAAGTCAGCCTGTACATCAAACACTTAACTTACTCACACACAATCTTAAAACTTTTCGTATGACTTCAGAAGTCCAATTATAATGACGACAAATTCATCGCTTTTATCGGTCGTGTTTCGTGTGGCAACTGGCATCACAGAATTGGAGTCAGGTGTGACACCTGTTTGCACAGCAGTCACCCGGCAGATCAGGTAAAGTGACATCTACTGCGTGATTTTCTTAACTGGAGTCCATGTTTTTAGTTCACTTCAGTGTTTTCATATCATTGGCTGAGCAACTTGAATGGCTTCTGCCTGTAAAAGTTTTACTTCAATTATCAAAAAAAATGTTCTAAATAGTCTGTTTGGGAACCTGGCCCACACTGAACAACTTTGAACAACTACAGAAAGAAAGACGTGTAAACAAAACCTTAAAGTAGTCATGGTAACAAATGTACAGTACACATGAATGTTAACAAACGTGTAACAAAACATTTACAGATGTAAGACATAATGCCAACCTTTGGCAGTGCCGTGTGACTAGCAGTGTTAGTAGTGTCAAGTGACTGTGGCTCAGAGCTGGTTGGCTGTACAGTGTCCACCGTCGGCGGCTCAGTCACACCTGTGTCAGGTGACAATGACGACGTGTCTGACGGCTGACAGTCGCCAGCAGGTAACAGCTGCTGCTGTCTCACCTGCACACAGTTCACTCACTCACTCCATCAATCTGTGACAAGTCTCACATATTATTAGTATCAAGCAGCCATCAACTGAATTACTGCACAATATTGTAATAATGGTTATATGATATATGATATACAATATTTATTGTGTGCACTGTACCTTAAACTGAAAAAAATAATGTCAAGAAACTAAAAACAACAACAAACAAGAGGGCCTAGCAGTGGCTAGCATAGCGCGAGATGTTGTTGTCGAGGTGACGCCTCCCCGCGACCACAATGCGCAGTAAATTTGGATCGGAATTTGAAACCTAAATTAGCTATAATGCGCCAATGCACTTCTGTCACAGACAGAAAGACACTACGGACACTGACATCGTAGCATAAGCGCGAGATGTATATATTACATCTCGCGCTCAAAATAATGTCAAGAAACTAAAAACAACAACGAAAAATCTGAGCAGCACTGGAAGCAGTCAAAGAACGATGGAGTCAGTGAGAGATGTAACCTGGCTGTGTGAACACAACTTAATCATCAGTAATGACACGCCTTAGACGAAGACAGCGGACGACAATGAGTGAAACTGACGTACCTCAAGTGAAGTGACAGCTGCAATGACGAATGAACTTTCCAGAGACTACACAATACAGCAACAACACACAACACACCAATCATCAACACCTCTTAACAGCCAGCACTCAACAGTACAACATCATCATCATCATATTTTATTTTCCAACATAATATATAAACAATCCACATAAAATGCAGGAAGGCTGCCAGAGAGGCAACAACCTTTCCGCCAGGAATCAGTCGGTATATCAAGAAACAACTAAGGTCCGGTTTTTCCACAGCAAATTAATTGTTAATTTAATCCGGCATTAAATCCGGCAGATAATAATCAATTTACTCCGATGTCGTTTTTCCACCGGCAGTTCGTCAATTAAATCGTCCATGGATTTAATGCCAGATTAAATTAACGGAAGATTAATTTGCTGTGGAAAAACCGGACCTAAGTCCAGACAGTGAAATATTCCCTACCTGGGATCACTCAGTTGCCATTAGTTAGAACCTGCTTCATTGTTTTGACACTACTAGTTGAGTGACAGAAGCCTAGCTGTACAACTCTGCCAAGGTTCTTGTTTGTGAAACTGGACAAAGAAGCCAGACAAACAAAGTATCGAGTGGATAAGTGATATGTCTGCCCCCTCTGATAGCATCTGGATGTGGGCATAGCCTACCGTGCTGCCCCCGATCAAATGCATCTGAAACGGCAAACGTGTGCATATCGTCATCTAGCAAACGAGATAAAATCAGAAAACAGGAGAGACGGACGGACGAATGTGAGTCATAACAACAACTGATTATTAGAACTTGGGTCACTAACTACAGGAGATCCACAAATCAACTACACCCATGATGGCTAATCAACTGAGTAAGTTGTTTATCAATGCCACACACAGATAGGTTAGTGATAAAGCGACAGTGGTACCACCTCTATAGAAAGCACAAGCTGCTGACAACATGCACACCATGTAATGGCTGCACGGTGACCCGCTTTCCTGCTCTGTCATTGGTGATCACCGACGACATAGTTCACTGCGATTGGTTGACAGCTAGCAGCTTGGTTGCTAAGTTAATGGGTGCAACATTGCACACGTCTGGTGACAATCATAGATATAGGTTCAGTTGCAGCAGCGAAGCATCTAGCCTAATTAAGTAGATATCTGTGGATGATAAATCGCACCGTTTCTTCTTCTTCATCCAACAACTGCTGCAGCTCCAGCTTCTCCGCATCAATGATGCTCTGGATGTGCACCGTGTCCGCCGACAACAACTTGGCATAGCAACTGTTCTCCGTATCTACACGCATTCACAGCAGTAGCACTCACATCTCAGCTGTCATTATAAACGACATACTAACGTACACATCCAGGTATCACTACAGTAACAAGTACATCAGCCCGTCATGAGTGTATTGATACATTTGCTAAACCGAGCATCAGCCCAGTCCGACCTCTCCACAACAGAAGAACAGTCCACCCACCAATGGCCAGTCCACTCACTATATATATAATTGTAATGTAAATAAAGTGTAAATAAAGTCATTCTTCTGTATGATCTGTATCTGACAATAGCAAACAAAGTCATGATTTGTCTGTGTTGATAAGATTTATAATCCACTTAATAAATAATAAATACACATCCGTGTGCTTTCTTGACATTCAAAGGTAGACCGACTACTGTAACGTCGTATCCATCGGGGCCTCAAAGTCTGTCACCAACAATCTCCAGCGAGTGTTGAATGTGGCAGCCCAAGTGGTCAGTGGTACAAGGAAGTTCAGCCATCGTCTGACGCAGATACTACACGCCGATCTTCACTGGCTTGATATGCCTGACTGTGCCAAGTACAAACATTGTATGACTATCCACTGATGCCAGGAAGGTACTGTCCAACAGTATCTGGCAGTACACTGGGCACCAGTCTCAAAACTGCATCATGACAGCATCTTTTTTTGTCTGCCAGCCATCAACTAACAGTTGCATCACATCGGCGGATCACATACCACGGTGGTCAGGTGTTCACAGTCACTGGCCTTGAGACGAAACTCACTGAATAAATGTTTATGGTCTGATGTTTGTACGGACGCATGGAACGCACTGTATAAACGTTTACATCATACTACCTACAGCACACCAATTTTGGCCGTCTACATGTAACATTCCTCTTGTCAGAGAACTAGTCCATACAGTGGCATTAGAGGCTTTGGCGACGACGCAATATATAAATTTACGTTTTAGAGTACATATCCGATGCCATTACTGTCCAAAGCAATCAACTGTCTGTGACTGCAGGGAGATGGCGATAATATCAAGAATGCTGATGAGAACCAACCAGTGACAGACGGTGGAAACTGCTGAGCATCAATGCAGTCCGCTGCTGCTGCTGCTGCTGGGAGGACGCGAAGTGAACCTCTCGGCTTCATCATCAGTTTCATTGTGATCTGTTGTCCTGCAATGTAGTGGTGAGTCTCCAACGCGGTCACACTGAACACCCACACACAACACTTGCGTCTCCCACAGCTCTGCTCAGCGGTCCTGCCTTACAGACATACTTAACTATTTCACATCGTCTTTCACGACTTAGTGCTAGAACACATCTTGCTACTGATTCTGAACCACATCTGGTTCACTGTAGATCAACTCAGTGCCGTTTTGTTTAAGTAGATCGGCAGCGGTCCAACAGTACCAGTAACTAGTGTTGGCAGCTCTATCTTCTCCGATGTTGGTCCACTGTTATCATGGTGGGTAGCTGCCTTATGTGCTGAATCTGATAGTATCTAGATGCAATGGTGCCGTCAGTCATACTGTGGCAGGACTGAATTATCAGCTAATTGTAATTACCACCACCTGCCGCAGGAAACATGGCACAATTCATCACTACTGGACCAGGTACTGACTCGGCCGGTCTAGGCCACACAAAATTACTGAATCGGTTTTCGGAGGGATCGTTCTAACTCCACCCATCATCACAACTGTGTGCGTCTACTGACACTGCTGTACAATGTCGGATGTCATCTTTACATTTCAAACGTCACCCCAAAACATCACATTCCGTGCTTCCAAACTCAACAACTGCACAGCACATCACATCATCACAGTTTCAAGATAATGTGTAGTCTACAAGATGATGTTCCACCATTAAAAACATTCTTAAGAATATACTCACTGCTCATAGATCACGGGTGCACATGTCGTCCGCGGCCCGCCGCATCATCCCAAAAAAAATGTAAATTTTGGCTCAAAGCTGTCTGCCAGACGTGTTCTATGAGCCAAAAAATACGTCCACAATGCGTTTCCGGCTGGGGCTCTGGACCCCACTGGGGGAGCTCATGACGCTCCCCCAGACCCACTAGTCGGCTGGGGAGGGGACACCCTTCCCCAGATCTCACCCCACTCGGCTCGATTCACCACTCAGCGCCTCAATTCTCTCGCCACTCGGCGCCTCGATCCTCGTGCTGAAAGTCATCCTTGTGGCACTCCACTTTTGTTTCAGACTTCTTAGTGGCCCACCTCTTTCAATAAGTTGTGCACCCCTGTCATAGATTAAGTTTCTGGTCATAATATAGAGAAACCAATCTTCTTCTTGGGTATCATGGTTCAGGTGACTTTAATCGCTTGTAAGTCAGCAACTGTTCCACCTCGACCTAAAGTCACTATAAAACACTAATAGTAAGTCATATCTTGCCAGTCAAACTCATATCATCATTACGCTGTTCCAACAGGAAGTGGCAATAAATGCCTTTTGCACCTACTGCCTTCAGCATATGATATCAGAAATCGTGCAACCTATTGTGATTGGGCTATTACCCAGATTTGGGTTTCATTCAAACAATATCACTGAAGTCTAGCAAACAATGTATATACAATAAGATCATCACAAACATTATAACTGACAATTATCGGTCAGACAGTAACCTTTTCAGGTCTTTCTCGTGAACAGCCTCGTAGCAGATAGGACATTTCCTCCATGACTTGTCATCGAATGACAAGTAATGCAGCATACAGGACCAGCAGTAGATGTGACCGCAGCGAGTGATCTTAGCTGTTAAGTACACAACAATCGCTCAACTCAGGTCAACTCAGTCTTGCATCCCTCCGGGGTCGCTAAATCGAGTACCAGCCTTAATTGGCTGGGGTAGAGGTGGGAATGTCACCTCTGCTGAGTGGCAAGTGACACTGTGTGATCCCATATGGTACATGAGTTCCCGTAGCAGTGCCAACAGCTATACTCCATTTACTTTTAATTTACTTTACACTTTGCAGCCTACTAATGCCCAAAATAACTTTCATAGCTCACTGTCGGTACAAGTCACATCACCTCTATTTCCATGTGCTCCCATCCCCTTCCCTTCCTCTTCATTCGTTCCTTTATCTCCCCTAAAGCCAGGCAGGTAATCTAGGCAAGAATGCTTCCCAAGTGCATCAAAGAGTGAAGCCAAAACACCAATGATTCATTCATTCATTCACCAGGGGCGGCAGTTGGCCATTGGCAGTCTTTCGACGTGCCTTTCAGCCTACCGCCAGCGCTGAGGCCTAAACACCAAATAATTTTTGGTGCACTTTGGTGCTAAAACACACTAGAAACTTTTTTGTACCTGCTTAATAATACATTTTTACGCTTTACGCCTGTATGGGAAAAAAATGGTGCTGAGGACAAAAACTGCAATAACGAACAGCAAACAAGATGCCAACGACATTCGACACCTGTCAAGTCAATAGCGCAGTGTACAAACCATATTTCATTGTATGCACAATGCCTACTTGCGTGTGATAAGTCACTAGAAACCACGCACTCAGAAGATAAACTCTCACCCCACAGGTAGGTTTTTTGGCAATCAACCTGTGCTTTTTGTTCTCTTGTCATGAATAGTGTGCAAATCATATCAACAAATCCGACAAACTAGCCACACACTAAACTATTTACACCACTGTCATTTTTGTAACAACACTTCCACAACACAAACTTCCGAACTTATTTTTAGCCACTTGATAAAAATTGGCCAAGTGTTCATCAAGAAATCGAGCCGACATTAATGCACAAATTTTATCGTACCAGCTTTTGGTGGATACAAGCAGATTGGACAGGACGGCACTTCATGGCCAAAGATTCTCTACAGAAACAAGCACGACCAACAGTTTGCACTGACACACACTAAACATTTATTTATGAGTTCCGCTTTGCGAATTATCCTCTGTTTCCATTTTAGTATAAGTTTTCATGGTACATTAAACCAGGCTCAGCCTGGAAGGGCATAATACATCTCATATATATCGTTCCCACAATAGACTCTTCTCTTTCCTCAGGACTCTCTCCTCGGTTTCCTGACTGCTTCCGGTACTTCTGAGCTTTCTCGTTTTTTTTAGTTTCCTGCCATTATTTTTTTTCAGTTTTGGTACAGTGCGGTAGATTAAGCTGACTAAGTGAGCTTTTGAGCACACTATGAATATTCCGTACTGTATCATATTGTATAAATACTGAATCAATAATCAGTAAAAAAAAGTCAACTCACCACTTGCTCGATACGATCCCACTCAACCAGTGTGTCAGGATCAACGGCATGAACAGCGTAGTCATAACCATCTCTCACAACGAACTGACAGCTAACACACGCAGACAGACCAACACGTAAACACGGGACCAATCCGATCATAGACTTTTATATATCACATCATATATATTGCACCAATACTCTACATGGGATAAATAAGTAAGTATAAATGACTAACAAATCCATTATGTCAAAAGTGACTTTGTGGGCATGAACATAAATGTTAGGCCTCTTTCACAGTGGAAATTTTCATTCTGAAATTCCCTTTCAAAATTTTGCTTGACTTTTTAAATAAAAATTTCAAGTTTAACAGGGGCCTTGAAAGTAACACACTAACATAATGTGACTTCAAATGACAATAGAAGACAGGAAGAGACAATGGGTGACTACCTTTCTGCTTAAACTAAGTTTTAGACCTGGTTTAAGACTGAAGTTCGGTCTGAAACCTAATTAGCATAAATAAGTGAAGTGACAACGCATTCGGTCTTAACTTTAGTCTAAAACCAATTCTAAACCAAATTTTCCTCTTAAGTACGGTTATAGCTAAAGTTAGGACCGAACTTTGGTTTTAGACCACAGTTAATCTGAACAATCCAGTTTTAAACTGAACTTATCTAATGCATTTAGATAGGCAGATCTGTTTAAACTCTACTCTTTAAATTCTGTTTTAGATTAAGCGTCACAGATGATGTAATCACGTAAACAAGCAAGCAAGACTAGGCACAGGCCGGAACCGGAACGATGAACACCAAACGTGTGTCCGGATTAGTCAGCAGTGTTGATTCCAGAGTCCGGAATCGGCATTGCTGAGTCAATTAATACATATGTATGTATGTATATACTTTATTGAATAAGAAAGGAAAATATAAGCAAGAAAAAAAGGAAGCAAGTTACAAGAAGCAAAAAGAAGCAAGTAATAAGGGAAACACACATATAAACAATCTATATAGCGCCTAATTTACAATGTCTTCTAGGGCGCATTAGGCCCCGGCACCTGCACGGGGTATTGGAGGCATTAGTAAACCCATACCAAGCAGGAGTAGCATATGTTAGTTTGGCTACAACTGTGCACTGGAACACACACTTTGGTCTAAAACTAGGTTTACGCAGAAAGATAGTCACACGATGCAGCGTTGACATGATGTGGCAGATTGTTCCACATGCAAGCTGTGATAATTGTAAATGCTCGGTCACAGCAGTGTAACAGTAATCATAGTCATATCACTGTTTTCAGTAACCTTATTTATCTTCGAACACCATGCATTCTGTACATATGAGGACGAGTAATTACTTGATTCCAACATTCCCAGTACACATACTTTGCCTGCAGAAATCGCTCTTTGTTGTACGGCACACTGCATCCTGCTGCACGCCGGACACCACGACGACCGTCACCATGGTGATGATCTCGGTAATCCCGTGACTCAAAGTGAAAGTTCAGCAGATGATTCATGTTGCTCTTCTTAGACCCCCACACCTGCGCCGAGCCATACTCCGCAGCAGGCGCGTTCTCCTGGGCTACCTGCAGAATATGTCTCAAAAAATCAATATACTGCAGATCAGTCATTACTACTTGTTTGGCTGGATTCCTTTTCAACCTGAATTATACATCAATCAACAATGCAATAGCAGATAGCAGACTTTGCCTCTCATGCTGCATTCTGATAAACTGAAACAAACACTAGTTTTCTGATGTCCAACTGATGCAGCCACCTGGTGAACTTTATGGAAATATAATGTCATGCTTGATACTGGCCACTGGCCCCACATTATAAAAATGTGATGTCATCCACATAACGTTCAATGGTTCATTTTTATGACACAGAACTACACTAAGTAAATGCTATTGTAATTCAGCCTATCTACCTATGTATCAATTTCAAGTGGTTATGTGAACCAATTGGCTTCAACAATATCCTTCATATTGTGCATGCTTAGTATGAAATAACTTGCCATTATTCATCCATTCTCTCCAAAGTTTGGACCTCTCCAATCCACTCTAACAACCGATCTGTATATCGTATGTGAACATGTACTGTCCTCTAGCCAGCTAGTGACTGCCTTATCTTCAGATTCAAGCCTTTGCGCTCGATCACTGCACGCATTATAAATGTATGCAATGCATGTATTATTTGCGTAACACATACTGTAATAAATCCGCTATCATAATTTTCTAACACAAAACACCACAGTAAAATTCTAATGGCACAATTTCGTGCTATTCTCTGTCCCAAACTTTATCATTACACTCCAGGTGGTGTAAACCACTTCTGACTATTGCCTTTATAACATGCAAAGTACCTAACCACACTGTAACAGTTTACAGACGGGAATGAAAAGACATTTTTAAAGACTCGTATGAATTTTCAAACGATATGCAATGCCATGGCATACAGGGGCCAAATTCACAGACATTGTCTTAAGATTTATCCTAAGAGATGTCCTATTATCATGTTAGGATAAAAGTTAAGATGTCATAAGATGACTTTATGACATGTCATAAGTCAATTCACAAAATTTATCTTAGGCGATATTAAAATGTTTTCTGGTTGAGACCTGTTGCCATAGTAACTATAACTTTGGTCAGTGTACACAGTAAATAAGTAAATTAAACCAGACAGCACTAAGCCTCTTGGCAAAGACCAAGACTTATCAGTCACTATTTCACTAAGGTTATCAGTTCAATGAGGATCACGGAGGATCATCTGCTACCCACTTATTTATTAAGCAATAAATGGAATAAACCATTTTGTATTATTTTATGTAGTTTAGTTCAGCTGGATGACTGATCATACAACAACGATGCGACTTGTTGCAACTTGCGAACACAAGCAGTTACCGTTAGTTACAATTACATACTTGTGCACTGTAATTACTGCGTGAAGACTTCAAGTAATACATAATTTCCTGTTATTTGTTTATTTAAGGGAATAAATATCGTGATTTTGTTCGATTAGAATGAGTTAAGACTGCTCAAAGGTAATCTTAGGATTTAATCATAAGATTTATCTCATGACTGTCATAACTGCTTTGTGAATTGGTCTAAGGAATAAGACAAGATCTTATCTTAGGATCCGTCTCAAAATTGTCCTAAGACCGTCTGTGAATCGGGCCCCTGGCCTCTAAGACAGCTGAGCTTTTTTTTCTATTACAGAAACAGATGACAAGCCAGAATGATGACGCATAAATCTCTGACCTGCACTTTCTGACAGCTGCTGTCATATCCGCGGGTTCGAGGTCTCTGAATACGAATCTTGGACTGAACGGGTCGACGATATGATGCAGCAGCATCTGACCCTGCACGCTCGCTAGCAAAGTCTCTTCGTGGGGCAACATACTGGCGATGCGGATACTTGCTAACAGCACTGCCAACATCTGAACACACAGGAACACAGTACCTTCTTGACAACAACTAACTACTTGCCATACACACAGCATAAACATGACTAAGTTCTGCAGCTGACAACTGCACATACACACAGCAGAGTGGCCAGCAATACTCGACTTACGCTATATGAGGTCACACCGAGGCAAATGGTAAAATGCAGGCCTGCAGGGATGCGGGCCTGCAGTTTATGGTTACGGATAAGGTTTCGGTTAGTGTTATGGTCAGCGATGGCATTAGGGTTAGCACATTTTACTTTTTGTCATGCTAGCAGCCCGCAGAAGCCTGTATTTTACCCATAACCTCACATTGATGACGGCCTGAGTGATTCGGTTAATTAAACCTGCGTTATACTTGCAGACTGGCACACACACTCGTGAAAATGCGTGTTAGTCAGTGCTCAAAACTAGGGCAATGTTGACGGCGGCGAACCTTTCGGCGTCACGGCTGGAGGACGAGAGTTGGCAGATTTGCGGGAGTCCATTACTGGTTTCTCGCCGTCTGACATCCAATGACAGACACGCCAACTGAAGCGCGTTCTTCGACGACGCTTCGCTGCACACGACTGGCAACCCAACCACGTAACCACGACCGTTGTTTCCTTGCTGACCCAAACTCATGTTTAGAACGCCATCTTGAACCGATCCTCAAAAAAAGAAAACTGTTCGTTTATCAAACTTACGCAGCTCTCGGCGTATAAAGTGGTGGTAAAGGAAGAAAACGGTTAGGCAGGCTTTCGGGTATTAAAACCCCGAAAGCGTGCAATCAGTCCACACTAATCCAACCCGCAAACTCAGCCTAATCAAAGGCTGAGCCTCTCGCTTTCCAACTTTCTCCAAGATGGCGACTCTTCTTCAACCACAACAACAATCGTTTTCGGCCTTATTAAGTAAGTAAATATTATCAGATACCGGCACGTCCAGTTCACAGTTTGTATAGTGATTTTTTGTGTCCGATTGTGATGGTACAACGCCGAAGGATTTTTATGTGTGAATACCGTGATAATACGCCTACGCGGCGACGCGACTTGTTGCCAAATGCTGGAAAGAATGGACACAGTGGCGGATCTAGGAGTTATGCACGGAGGGGCAGGGCGTCTATCCTATAGCTAGGGGGATTGGCAGAGCAGTCTCCCACATTTCTAAAAGTGGGGAGTTGACCGATTGGTCATTTCTACTAATCTGTTGTGCTTGGATCGTCAGATAGTTGCGTGAAAAGTGTGCTTCACTGTGTCGGGTGTGGGGGGTCGGTTTCCCACCCATAGTGAGGAGTTACCGGGTTAGACACCCCTGCAGAAGGGGGGCAAGTCTTCTTCCCTCTCCTTCTCCTCCCTTCCTCTATCCTCCCGTTTCTTACTTTTCGCTTCCTTTCCCCTCCCTCTCCTTATAAGTAGGACCCTTAAAAGTAGGAACCCCTTGATTCCGGCCAGAGGGACTGGGGGAGCGTTAAATTAAGTTCCCCATGCAGCAGGTCCGGGCGGAGCCCAGCCGCCAAACGTATTTTGATGCATTTGAGGCATAATTTGGCATCTTTTTGAGTGCTTAAATTATGAAGAATTTCCTTTGATTTGTTCTCCATTTGAAGGCCGTTTTCACAGTAGGCTACATGTATTGATATAATTGCCAGATGTGGCCATTTTCTGTAACCAGAAATGATGAATGACAAGTTCTGCTGCAGTTGAATCGGCTTTGAATTAGGCCTAATGTGCATTATATTGCCAGGCCGCCAGCGGGGGCATGCCCCCGGCCCTCTCCCCCTGGATCCGCCAGTGATCGCACACGCTATAGACCGAGTCTTTAGCAACGAGCTTACGTTAAGCCTAAATTCCATGGAAGCAGTTTCCTCGTAAGTCGTAACTAATTATTCGTCGCAAGTGTTAGGCCTACGAGGAAGTCGCTAACGAGGAAGTCTGGCGTGATATTGCCATCACCATATCACACTGACATTTAGGCAAAAAGGGTGGTGGGGCCAAGGGTCTCAAATTAAGGGAGGCCGGTCACCGGAAATAAAATTCTTGGTTGTATGTTCACATGTACAGTTTTTGACATAAGACATATAATCACTAAATTTTTATCCTAAATGTCTACTGTTACACTCACCAAAAATTTCATTTGCGGGAGAGGTGGGGCAGTGGGGTCATGCCCCTCTGCCTATAGAACCATTCATGGGTATAGTATCGCCTTTTGTGGTTTTTTGGCCGTTTTTGATTCGTATAAAAATATTTATCAATTTTATCGCCACTTGCCGTGCTGTCCACGTGGTGCGCCGTAAATCAGCAGGGGCAGTTCTATAGCACCTGCAGTTTGGGGGGCCAGTGGGGGCAGGGGTCTCCGA
>Ga0209782_1000447_pt1 | contig 17805 bp, 16 predicted proteins | sample WorMetmaBAHAMAS1_FD_187390 | JGI IMG/M metagenome (GOLD analysis project Ga0209782, IMG submission 187390) | Marine gutless worms symbiont microbial communities from Max Planck institute for Marine Microbiology, Germany - Inanidrilus... | ecosystem: Host-associated > Annelida > Digestive system...
GTGTGTCTGTCACATTCCGGTATTGTATCAAAATGGCTAAACGTAGAATCATGCAAATAATGCCACACGATAGGGTTTTCAAGTGAGATGTTTTGTAGTTGCAGGATTTCTACTGACAAGTGCCTCGCGTGGTCCCTCTGCAATAGCAGAGCCACTTGTATTATGTGGACTTTGTGACAGGCTATTACAGTGATATGGAAATAACGGTCCATTAAGCTTGTTAGCTGATAACAGCAAATGTCATTGTTAATCACATTCATGGCCATTCATTCTTTGTGGAAGACGCAAGTCGGCTGTGATTCTGATGTGTTTTGAATGGTTAGATCACATCGACATGCAGCTGTCAGTGAGACAGTCTGGTACGGCGGATTTCCTCGTCACAAACTTCACCTTCTACGACTGCAGTGTTCACACTTCGTATGTACCTCTAGACTCAGTGCTCGGCTGTTAATTAATATAGATGTGTACAGTCTGATTTACAGTATAACGTATTCTACCACTGGAAGAGCCTTCAGTGCTTTGATATTGTTGGTTGGATGGAAGGAAGGAAGGGCGTCTGGCCTGTGAAAAACTGAATGATGGTGGAGCTGGCATGGTATCTGTCTGGAGTGAGTTGCAGACTTGTGTATGGCCCAGCTGATGCCACTGCCACCCACAGCCCCTTCTTTTAGTAAAATTTAGAGTTGTTTGACCTTTCTGGTACTGGCTTACCCAGTTAGTTCCATTCAAAGGGCCATTAAATGGGTTTAGTTATTGTTGTATTATACCATTTGTATACTGGGCGTGCACATGTGTGTGTGTGTGTGTTTGGGTGTGAAGGTGTACAAAGTGCACGGACAGTGAGTATCCGTGCAAGTGGTGCATCAAACATCACATCTGCACAAATCACGCAACGAGCGCTGAGGCTTGTGAAGACGACATCATGGTGACTGGAAGACAGGTATGCATCGTCACCGTCTGCTGACACCTGCTTGTCGAATGTAGGTAAAAGTCATTTATGCCAACATCGTGTCGTCAGACAGCCAAGGCTCTAGTAATTTAGATGCGGCGTAATGGGAATAATGCCACTTCCGTGAGGAGTTAGCTGCAGTTGTGTACTACACTTACCTTGTGAAAAAGTTGTTTATGTCTCATAGGACGAGGCAGTAATGTGTAGAGGAATTTCTTTGAACACTTTAATTTATGGTGTAATTTATTTAATTTATGGTCTCCACATCTGCCACGGTTAACCAACACTAACCATCTCACCTCTGTTTAATGGCCAGTTTGCGGGTGAACTATATTAGCTGATGACACACTGCCTCCAAGAGACAACAATTGAACAGTGATGTTTGTCTTTAGGTTGAGAGCGAAAAATGACTCTAAAATGATGTATTTTTTGCTGACTGGGACTTTTAACTTTAAACATTAGTTGATTAGGTCAACTGTCTCCCTGTAGTCTATTGTCTGGTTGTTCTGGAGGAGAATCTTTGCAGATAAGTAGCAGAGGTTTTGTTACGGGGTTGATTCACATCTTGTCAGCAAACTGTGAGTGTAGAAGTGCTGAAGTGAATCTGCCATTGTCAGTGTGTCTGTTACCGACATTTTTGTGTGTGTATGTACACAGCTGCCAGGCATCACCGATCATCCCGGACCACAAATGTGTCCGCGGATCGAGAACGAATTGGATTCGTCTGTGATATTAATCTCCTCGGGAAAAGTTCAAGCCATTTCTGTAAAGCCGATTAACATAAAGGTTGTCAGCATACATCACATAATTCTTTGTTGAGCTTTGTATGGCTATGATAAGATGTAAATTTTGTTAGTTTAACTGAAAATACACTGTTGTTTGAAAACCGTCAAGTTGTTACTGCAGTGCTTCCGGTGTTTGTCGTCACCATTCGTTTGGTATTACTTATCATTTTCATCTATGATATTACCACGGAATTTCCATCCATTGCCGCAGTAATTACCTTTGTCACTGCAGTGTGATCGAATTTCCCATTACCATGTCAGTAGTAAAGTGTTAGTAGTGAAATGTGAGTAGTGATATGATGCGGATGTATTGTGATGCATTTACAGGATTTCCAGAAAGAATTCAAGTGTCACTTTAACTTTGATGGCGGTGTTGATCGGCCTGGTATTCTGACCATTAACAGCGAGGGAGAGCAGATTATTCGCTGTGCAGAAGTCCAGGTTTGAGTTAATTACTAATGAGAATTTAATCTCTCGTTGCTGTTATGAAGCATCCATAGCCTCATCTGATTTCATCTTGTCATATCCGACTCATTTCATCTGAACTGAGTGCACTGTGATTGATTGCAGCCACAGCAAACTGGGTCGCTTCACAGCACGTGACCCAGTGTGGAGTAACTGCAACCAGTCATAGTGCACTCAGTTCAGATTAGATGAGGTCGGATGAGATGACATGAATGATATTAACTGTCCTTTGTACATATTCATGTATACAAATGGCTTGAAAACATTTGACATACACGGTTCATGTTGTCGTCATGTTAGTGAAGGTAGTGAAATGCTTTCATCTGAATGTTTGTTGTCTGTAATGTGTGGTCAGGTAATTCGGGCCTAGAAATCAACAGAAACTTGAATTCATTGAGATTATAAAAATATGGACAGCACAAAATTGAACAGGCTCTTTACGAATCTCAGAAAAATTAGCTGTTGGCAGTAGCTCGTTAAATGATAGCTATTTATCTCTGCTTTAAAAGCAGACAATCCACAGGTAACCTTAATCATGCACCTGGCAGTAGCTGCAAGTACTTTCCACCAAGCATGGCCTCTCTCTCCCAGCCGTGGAGTATCATCGCCCATTGACCACTTCCAAATTATACTGCTTGGTGATGCACCCTCGGTCTTCTAGTAGGTGGGTGCAATATAAATGCCTCAGTTACTGTTACTGTATACTGCTACTATGGTATGAACAACCTGCCCTGTGCCATTATGCAGTCATGCCCCAAATTGGAGTCAAACCTATGGCCTCATGATTGATTACAAGTCTGATGCCACCATGTTATTACTTCATGTATCTGGGCTTGTGTGTTTCTCTGTTCAGGATTACTGAAAAATTTCTCTGAAGGTTACTTCTTTGTACTATGGATAAGTGATCATACAGTATGCTGCTTAAATGAAATTAATTAGAGGCCAGAAATGTGGGAAAATAGATTAATTAGATTTTAGTAAAAACTCGATTTTTCTCATGATATAATTACTTTGATGTGCTGCTGAAATTGTCGGCTGTTTATGTTACGGCTGTTTACAGTTTGAGTATGCTGAGCATACAAGCCTGATGAATGTGCCGTTCTCTATCTTGTGGTTGAATGGAAACAACTACGACATCCTTGACAATCCGTCCAACATTCAAGGTTGGAATAAATTAGCATTTTCTTTTTTCGTAGTTGATGCACTATGAGCACCTACAGTACTTGTTCAGTTTCTACTCATATGAGTACTGTGTGCTAGCTGTTTGTAGTCTTAAAGTAATTTATTCAACTATACAGTAGCTGCTAAAACATTGTGCATTATTTTAAGTAGTTTTAATTTGATGTACACGGACAGAAAACTGACAAAAATTTGCATTAAAATTTTGTGAATCTTCTGGTCAGACCATCCAGCATCACTAGTAATTTTACTTTATGGTCATATTCTGTTTCAGCACCATCCACTTGGACGGGGGCATAGCCAGAGTTTTGTTAAGGGGGACAGAAGAAGGTCTGAGGAACAGAAGTCTCCAAGTTGGGTTAAGGGGCAGAGCTGCGGTGGGAAGCCAGAGATAACGTTCAAAAATATAACTGAGGAAATAAATGAAAATACACAAATATTGAAATGGCCATGTCATTTAATACTGCATTTACTACGCTGTAACTTTGCACAAAAATTTTTACCTATGATGTGGGACATGCACCTATTTTCCCGTCTCTGGCTATTCCACTGCACTTACAACTCACTGCCTACACGTAATCGCTCTATTGATAAAAGTTTCAACCTTCACATGTCCACATAAATCTTATCTAGTCCAGTCCACTTTACCAGCTGGTCACTCTGTGCCAGTGCCTCATACAATTCTAATAAGTAAGTAAATATAATTTGTTTCACACTTTTAGAGCTATATCAGTTTGTATCAATTATGTACAGGGGGCGCCAATAAAAAACAATCCCTTAGAAAAAATTCTGTATTTCAGCCATGAGAGTAAAAATCTGTTACAGTAACTGAGATAATTAATTTTTCCTAAGGGATTGTTTTTTTATTGGCGCACCCTGTAGGTACTGATGCATGTGTTTGTGCAGTGCGCATGTTCAAGTGCTCGGCGATGGCGTCCAACTGTGGCGGGTGTCGGCGCACTGACCGAGTGTATCAGTGTGGCTGGGATGCTGCGAATAACCGCTGTTGTGCCTTCGACGAGTGTGCCGGGCCATCGTGGCTCTCACCGAATGACATCTGCGCTAATCCGTCTCTGTTTTCTGTACGTCACCTTGCCACATGCTCTGCCGCCACACCTTATTTTGTTTGTGAAAGTAATTCTAATGAGTAAGTAAATTATAATTTGTGAACTCATTCGTTGGTTAGCCAAAGCCAGGCAAGGTTCTGTGGTTGTTGGCATTTGTGACCCAACACTGTCGGTGCAAACAAAGGCAATAAAATGCTCGAGAAATGTAATGTAAAGTGACTGTAGGATGGCGACTATTGAGTGATTTAGTGACAGGAAGGACATCTGGCCCCGGAATTGGTTGATTAGTTGTTTAATTTCTTGTCGAACATTTTTAAATATTTCACAACCTGTTCATTGCATACTGTAATAATGAAAGTTAAAACACAGAGATGTTATTTGACGTTCAGGTAATGATATACCGGTAGGGTGTCCGACCCATAAGAAATCCGTGCTACTTATCATTAGGGGTCCTGTTCTCAAACAGAAGGAGAAAGAGTACAGAAGTGGATGAGGCCAACCAGGTTCACCCAGAAAAATGGCCTGTTAAAAAGGAACAATTTGGTAGTTGTGGTAGTAATGGTGGGTTTATAGTTGATTGTGGGAATTCTGACAGTTGATTATGATATCGTGTTTATGACTACATTGTGTTCCATAGAAAAACAACGTGCCACATTTGTATGTGTAACTTCACCAAATATAGACTGATTTTCACAATTGTTTCATCGGCATACTACACAGTAAGTTTGTTAAGAGAGCCCACCACGTCTTACATGAGAAATATTAATGGCAGAAACTGTTAGGTCCGCTTTTTACACAGCAAATTAATCTCACGTTAATTTAATCTGGCATTAAATCTGGCAGATAATGATAAATTTACTCAGATGTCGTTTGTCCACCGGCAGTTCGTCAATTAAATCGTCCATTTAGGATGATTTAATTGACGAACTGCCAGTGGAAAAACGACATCTGAGTAAATTTATCATTATCTGCCAGATTTAATGCCGGATGAAATTAACGGGAGATTAATTTGCTGTGGAAAAACCGGACCTTAGTTTTTGGGCACATTTAGTGATTGATTGAGGTGACTGTGCTCGAATGATACATTGATCGTTGTTGTTTGGACAGATTGTGCCGGTGGCCGGGCCGTTCGCAGGTGGTACGAAGGTGACGGTTACAGGAGAGAACCTGGGCCGTGGTTCAACAGATACTTACATCACTGTCGGTGGACAGGAGTGCATTATTAATCACGTCGACGAGTTTATCAGGTGCGTATTCTCGTATTATAATCACACACACATGATCGTTGATTTAATGGCCGTTTTTCACTTAAACGTGAGCCGGTTGCCCTCTGGTTTGACCGTGGTTAGTCAGTTGTTTGAACTGTTTCCCGGATCATTGATTTGTGAGTAACCCATGCAAAACTTCGATGTGGATTACTCAGATATATTCCTTGAGCATGTGACTTTGGCTGTGGCTTTAGATGCTTGGTTACTTATGTCCTTGGAAGTATGTTGTTGTATGTTGTACAGAGCAGATATCATTGTCGGTGAATGACAGTGTGAAGTACTTTATTTGGTGATGCAGTCTATTTTTTGTCTTGTGTGCAAGACATTTAGCATAAGCTTTATTGCCATTCTAGTTTTGAAGTTGAATCATTTTGTGTGAAAATCAACTCCGACCTTTGATCTTGACCTTGATTCCGACATTGAAGATCTAGTTTTTATCTTTGAACTTTTCGTTGTCAGTTCTGGTCTTGGCTCCATTGGTGGGTGGATGGATGCCTTTTCTTACACCAATCAGGTGACATCACTCACTGGACCATCCTTATGCATTCGTCATCCACAGAGTGAATTTTGTCGGAAGGGACAGTCTTGGTGGCCAAACTAATGAGGTGTGGATAAAGTACATGGAGAGTCACTGAGCCTCTTAAATGAGGGTAAGGTTGAGTGATGTTGCAAGATGATGAGACACAATAGAAGCACTTAAATCTGCAGAAGAGATAAAGCAAGAAGTTCTGAGAGCAATTATCACAATGCTGGCCACATCTATAGCAGTAAGCATAATGCATCGGTCTGGTGTCTGTCTGTCTGTCTGTCTCACCTGCCTCTCCTAATCCAAGCCGTAGCACATGATCCAGTCCGCAGGCAGGCAACATATACTTTTCAATTCATCTACACGAGGGCTGAATGGACTTGTCTTGTTAATAGCGGAAGGCATTAGTTAAGACGAAAGAATCTCGTTAACATTTAGGTGAGCTTGAGACATAACAGCTAAACTAATAGATGCACTGTGAGCCAGTGTATTGTTGCATCTAGCTACGTGTGTACGACTCAGCCGTTGCGTGACATCTCGTTGTCGTCGGCGCCCGTCTCTGTAGCAATCAGCGGCCGACAGTTATCACTGACCGCTCAGTCGGCCGTCAACTTCACATTCGTGGTGAGACTTTTCTGTTCTGCCTCGGTTGTATATTTTTCTTTAGTATCTCGACAATGTTAGCTGGCGATTGTCCTGGCTTCTGGCCTCGAAAACATGCTCCTCTGATCCTTTTTTGGAATCTGGCCCAACCTGGTTCGGGAAGTAAGCTGTTTTACATTTTCAACTCCCACTTGATATAATAAGTCATTTTGGAGATAAGGTCTCACCTGGAATAATTAAAAAAATGTTGCACTCATATCACGTTATATTCCCAAATTTTTATGCCCTTTGTACCACACTGTTTGTTGTGTGTAAGTATCGTTAAAATAGCACCGTTCTCCACTTTCAAGATTGTGTGACTCAGATAACATATTCTAAACATTATGGGATATTATTCAATGAAACACTGTATTGTTCATGATTAAAGTGCAGCATGAGCATAGTTTTCCACATGTGCCGTTATATGCTGCATGTAGCATCAGTACAGTGCTGACACGTAATGTGGTTAATGAACACCGAACATCATTGTAATTTTGTTAATATTAATAATTTAGTTAATGTAAGTATATGTATTATGTTTTTATTAAAAACTGAAGTTTGTTATCGTCATTGAGAAGTTTTAGAAGGCATTTATAATGATAAATAAATATCTGTATAAGTTTCAAGGTGATGTTGAATTTTAATTGGTTTTTAAGGCATTGTCACTTTAGTCACATAGACTTTACGTACTTATTTTTGAATGTTATTTTGCCAAAATACAGGATCCAGAAGTTACAGGCTTTCATCCGGCAGTTGGTCCAGTGTCCGGTGGCTCACGCCTCACTGTGATTGGTCGACACCTGGATGTTGGCAGTCACATGACCATCATACTGACGAATGGTGACAACGCCACGGTACACTGCCGATTACGTGGAAAACGGTTGCCCGATGTGGTGGTGTGCACAACTGGCACGAGCATGAAGCCAACTGTTATGAATTTCCTCGCCGTTTCAGTCGACTCAGCTCGTGTGAACTTTGAAGGACAGTTTCGTTTTGTGCCTGATCCTGTAATTGAAAGTGTTACACCATTCAACACCATAGCCAGGTAACTGGTAACTCTTTGCATCTCTAGTGTACATGCAGACCAGTAGCATTAATGTGCACATTACAGGCAGTTGTCTGCTGTTGCAAATATGCTATAAAGTATATGCAGATTAACTTCAGTTGGTTAGTTTTCGGGAAACAAAAGTGCTAAAGTTTTAACTCGTATTTGTTTTATGCACTGTTATAATTTGCGAGCTAATGTAAAGTGTAGCTATAATTGTTAAGTTTTAATGCACTGTGTGGTAGAGACAGTGTTCAAAGAGAGCTTTAGCATCTTCTCCCCATTGATGTAAAAATCACTTTTTAATGTTTTTTACTCTTGACACATTTTTTAATGTTTGTAAAAAAACTTTCATTATAAAAAGCGTTAGAATAGATTGTAATTTAAAGTAGTATTTGCGTGATATCTTGTTGCACTGTTTTACCTTTCTGTGACAGTCAAAATAGATGAGCAAGGCAACATGGGAAAGGTAGAATTCAGGGAGCACCTACAGTATTACAGTATGCAGGAAGTTGCGTTGTTTTATCTACTTCACACCTTTGTCAGTCACCTGCACAGTGTCTCGTTTCCTTGAGATTTGATAAACATTTTTATCACATTCTATGACATTTTAAAATATTTTTCAGCATTTTTAACCTTTTTTGTCATTTTTTTTGTATTTTATTTAATGTTTTTTACAGCTGTTTTTCTCCTTAATCCAATTGTGCTAGTTACCATCATGCAGGCAGTAAAACCTCGATCAAAGAAAATCCACCAGCTAGTGAGCTATATAATGGCCACAGAACGGTTGTGCATGCCTTTATATATTGCATTGTATGATGCACACAGTATGACATTGGTAACATAATGTGAAAATTTGCAGCAGTGCTGAAGTATATATGAGTTGTGTGACTACTTGCAGTGGTGGAGTGCCACTCGTGATTGAAGGCCGTCACTTGGCCTCCGTGGCAGAACCGAAGATTGTGGTGTACGTCAATAATCGTCAGTTTGCTCGTGTAAGTTTTACTCCGCATCTCAGTTGCTCACGGTGTGCCGACAACTTTTGGTTTAACAGGCCTCATTTTAAAAGTTTCTGCAGTCCTTCAGCCATAGGCTTAAACACTCTAAGAAACAATTTTTGTCATTGATTTTGTTATGCCAGTCAAATTGCTTATATGAAGTTCTGTACCATTTTTTGTGAGTTATGTGCAGAAATAGAAGAAATTTTTATTGTTTTCTCTTTGTCGGTTTCACTTTTTAGCCCGCTCGGCAAACTTGATGACAGGAGACTGAATGAGAGTGGGTGGTGTGGTGTTCATTTTCCCAGTAGTAGGGTACGGTATGGAGGGGGTATTTTAGGAGTATTACTCATGAAAATGTGTGTCCAGTGTGTACTGCATAACAACAGAGCATTCGCTCGCGACCCCTATGGGCAGTGATGCTTTTCAGCTGGGGAGGTAAGTGCAGACTTGGCAGAAAGTAATGGCAGCCTACCGCCGGGTGGATGGCTTAGTCACCTGCGGGCTGACTGCCTGTACACAGAGATCAGCTCTGGGCCCAATGCTTGGAAACGAGTATTGGAAAACTACCTTTTTTCTCGTGAAAATGGTCATTTTGATGACCATTTGATTTTGATTTTGGAAATAACATAGGTTTTAATGTGCAGGGGCTAAAACGCTGAGGGTAAAATCCAAGATGGTGGCTCAGCCCCCTTGTGCCCGTTACTCTCACCGCTACTGCACCATAAATTAATTGTTGTTGATGATGATGATGTTTACAGCCGTGTGATACATCAAATGACACAATGATGGTGTGTCGAACACCGGACTTACGCGACGCTGACATGGTGCAGAACATCTCGACCGTTGTTGTACTTCACTACGGCTTCATAATGGATGACGTCGAGTCGGTACTGGACATGGCAACCCAGCTGCCCGCCGGTTACTTCCTCGATGTCTTCCCGGACCCGGAGTTCGACAGCTTCATCAACGGCGTGAAGCAGATGTTTCAGCCACGAAACGACTATCTCACGATCAATGTATGCTGCAGCTGTCTTTCTGTAGATATGCAACTTAAATTTTGAGTATATTTATCATGTGCTGTAGAAAGTAATGAGGGAGATGTCTAATTAGCTGCTGACAGGTTGAAGATCTCTCTAAATTACCTTGAAATGTCTGTTTACTGGCTGTTAATATGTAAACCTACTGTTCGTTTACTATCTAGCAACTGGCTGTACCTCATATTCACTCCTTTTTGCTTGACTATTGTATTTGTTACAAATGCTTGTATGTGAGTTGGATGACTTGGCAGTGAGTCAGCAAGCCTGCTACCTATGAGTGAGTGATAATGGTCCGTTGTTGAAGACTGTGGAACTGAAGTTGTGAGCGAACAACGAGGTTTACCAGTGATAAGTTGCAATTGAACAGCGTTTTATTGTCGTCAGGGTCGACATTTGAATCTGGTGCTGTCGGAAGACGACATTGCCGTGACAATTGGCAATGAAGATTGTCACGTAACGTCGATGTCGGCGACTCAGTTGACATGCAAGCCGTCGTCTGACAGTGTCGGCAATGTTGACCATGCAGCACGTGGCTCCAAGCCAGTTGTAACTGTGCGGGTAAGTCAAGTACAGTGTACTGTCATCTTGTTATTTTGATGTAAAATGCTAACGTCAGTAGTGGGCATATCAACGAAGTTACTCTACGTCGGACCCATTTAGTACATGGATGGTTGACCTTCTTCGTTGGACGTACCACCTCGGTACTTTAACCAAGTCTCCTAGGCCAACTCAGCCTCCTAACATCCTACCTACCCTTAGTTTAACAGAAGCCAAAGAGAATGTGATGTGTTTTGTCGCTAGTCATTTGTCACTAGCTGATGTGATTTTTCTTTTTTTAATTATTTTTTCGGTCATTCTGATTGTTGACATGATAAGTTTTTATATACACTTTCGAGCAGAGGGTTATTTTCACAACATGGAAAATATTTTAATGTATTGAAAACAACTATATCTTTACTGTTATTATTAGCCGTGTCTGCAGTTTTCTTATCTGAAATCATTTTAATTATGATTATTGCCAGCTATTTTATTACCTGGTACTCACTTTTTCCTATGGTTGTTTTATTCAGTTACCAATAACAGTATTTCTTGTATGTTCGGATGCTACTTTTGCTGTCGTTGATCGTAGTGGTTGGTTAATGTCAACAGCTGCTGACCAGTCAGAACATATCATTCGTGATCGGCGAGCTGATGTACGAGGCTTCGGCGGCGCCATTCAGGTTCAGTTTCACGGTGATCGTTGCCCTGTGTGGCATCGGTGCATTCGTCTTGCTCGTCATCATCTGCGTCTTCATCGCGTACAAGCGAAAGTCGCACGAGAGCAATCAGGTGATGAAGCGAATGCAAAGCCAGATGGACGTGCTCGAGATCCGCGTTGCCAAGGAGTGTAAAGAAGGTACAGTAATTTGTCAGCCACGTCGCATATTTATAGCAAAAGGAGCTGTATGGATACTTAGGCCAGTTTTTGAGCAGCTAACAGGGCGTGTCAGGTAGGTGTTTGGTAATCGTGTGACTGATATACGGAAAGCTGACTGGCCTGGCGTGAAAGATAAACAACTAACAGCCACGACCAAAAAAGGACCTTTGTAACACAAATACGTTTTGTTCTTGTTATTCTTGGGGTCTCTGCTGGCTTCCAATGGCTTATAACTCGACAACAGTTGCATTTGATCTATTATTTATTTTTATTTTATTACTATAGAATACTAATAGGCACTAATTGACAAGGTATTACTGTACTTCTATTTTGTGTGCAGATTTTTCTATGCATTAATTTAGAACAGTTGATAACTGACCATAAACAGTAAAGTGACTGAGAATAGTGTAACTAGCATTGATAACAGCTGTAGTTACGTAACTGCTTTACTGTTGCCACTGCTGTTGTTTTGCAGCATTTGCGGAACTTCAGACAGATATGAATGAGATTGCGGGAGAGATCTCGGGAACCAGTGGCATTCCATTCCGCAGTTATTCCAGCTTTTGTATGTCAGTTTTGTTTCCGGGAGATCCTCCGGAGTATCATCCTGTTATCAGAGGCTTTGAGGTCAGTGATCTTATTCATCCCGTATAATAAGGATTCGTTAATAAATTTACAGAAATAAAGCATTCAGCAGGCAGAGTGCAAAGAACTTGAGAAATCGTCATTCTTACAAAACAAAATTTCATTTATGTTTCGTATATTATAAACTCCTATATAGGAGTTCTTTGATAGCATAAGAATGATGATTTCTCAAGCTGTTTGCACACTGCATGCTGAATGCTTTAATTTCTGTAAATTTATTAACGAATCGCTTTGTACGTGTAACATTTAATTTCTGCAGTAACACAGTTGCTAACAGAATTTATTTTGTAAGTAGTTTTTTATATGCATTATTTTTGTATGTGGGTAGAGCATATGTAGTATTTGTATGTTTATTATGTCAGTTGGTACACAGGATGATGATGTAATGCTGCAGCTGTTTAATTTATTGCTTGTGAGCCTGTGAGTTGTCTTTATAATATACGAAACATAAATGAAATTTTGTTTTGTAATGCTTCATATCTTATAATGTTTAATGTTTCATGGCACTAGTAGATGGAAGTGTCAAAGGACGTCATTGTGAGCATTTTTTCATGAATCTGCTTCCTGAAATGAGTGGCGCATTTTCAGGCCACTGCATACATATTTGTGTCCGCGGATTTCTGTGTGCATATTGTGTATTTCGGTGTTGTCGGCTTGTAGGTTGATGACGGCACGAGTCGTGGCTTGCTGCAGTTTAACAGTCTTCTCAGTTCAAAGACGTTCATACTTCTCTTCATTCGGACTCTGGAGAGGGAGAAAGAGTTTACCGTGCGTGACAAGGTCTGTGTGGCGTCGTGGCTGTCAGCCGCTCTTCAGAACCGCATGGAGTACCACACAGAGTATGTACCATCGAGCTAACAAGTTGTAATAATTATGCTGATCTGTTATTGTAAATGCCAGAAGACGAAATATAAAAATTGAAATATTAAATAAGAACGTTTAGTTAAGGTGTATATTTTGTAATGGAATGACTGGTTGATGAAAATAATAGTTTACATATGGCCGGATATTGATATTTATGCAATAAAACTATTGTGAAAATATGCGTTTTTGCACTTTACATGCATTATACGCACCCCGGTTACCGTGACGTAATATGATGTCACTGTCGTTTGTCTGATGTTGTTTTTGGAACTACGTGCATTTTGCACATTTTAATTCTTCACAACCAAATTGCTGTTTGTTTGCAGCAGTTATTGCTATAGACGTCTTTCTTAAATGATTTCATCTCTGATTATTGGGCACGGGCTGCTGCACCCTTCATGCAGTGCCTAGGTGGACTTGGCCTTCTACCCTCCATGGGATGGTAAAATGAGTATCAGCTTTTGGGCTTAGTAATAATAAATGGTGATAGTGGATGTAGACGGTAGTGCCAGTTATGGCGGACTCAACAGCCCAAGTCGGTTGGCTTGGTCTGAGGGTTGGCAGCCACCTGGTGCTCACTCTGCATTAATAAAATGAACTCTTGCAATGGCTCTGAGCCATGATGACAGCACCATAAATATCACCGTGGTTATTATTATTATTATTATTATTATTGTTATAATTATAATTGTTAGCACTCATCGCTAAGATCAAATCACAAGTGAAACCGGATTTAAGCAGGATTCACCGAATTTTAATTCACTAATTGAATGCCCTTTATAACTCAATCCGAATCTGGTTTTACTATGAATCCAAATCTAGATTTGATAATCGAATATCCCCTTAGTTCAGCTGTGGAAACTGGCTGTGTTATGCTGAACTATAGCAAGAAAGCAAGTGCTTGAAAATTGAACATTATTAAATATTTCAGGGCAGTTCTAGTGCTAAAAAGCAACTAATAAGCATATAGCCAATCAAAAACAAGATTACTGACTACATTGGACTCGACTGATAGAATATGAAGAGAATGTTCTCTTCCGTTTATTAAAACAGTCAACAAAATGCAACTGCACACGCAGAACAGCAATAGCAGAAGCCACAAGATACAACAGTCCGTATTTACACACAATAGCCTAAGTATAAACAATTTAAAAATGCGTTGCTCTGTTGGTATGTTATGGTTAGAATGGGGGAAAGTGCAAGGTGGTTACCGGACGTCTATTTGTGGTCAAAAAAGCGCATATTATAATCGAATTTTTAGGGTATGAAGTATGGCATGATCACAGTAGTAAGATATATTCCCATAAGCTGTCCTAGACGGCCAGAGGAACCCTGCCAACATTTTTTGATACAATGCAATGTCTGAAACTGTTAATTTTGTGTACAATTAGTACCATGCAGAAAAAAAGATTAAATATGGAGGATTACTAACGTACCCCAGGATACATCCGCATCTCATAGGAGTTGATCAGTATGAGTATAAACAAGAATGTTAATTTCAGTGATCGCCGATATAATGTTCATGGGTATTGTGAAATGAACAGGTTGCTGCCTCGTTTCAAAGAGGTGTGTCATCCCCTGGTGAATATGTTTGAAAATTAAAATAACTCATTCAGGCAGTTTGAATAAAAGTATATGGGTAATTAACAACAGTGAATGTACCGTGTAGATTTAACCATGTCAACACAGACTTTGCCATTTATTAACTGTTATTTACAGTGACCTAATCTGTGAGGGTTAATGTGCAAGGTGGTTGGTAGTATTAGATGTTCATAAAGTTAGTAAGAGTCCATGTGAAGCATGCGGGGTAAGAAGTTTTTGTCAATGAGTGAGGTAGAGGTTATAGAAAGTTGCAGGTTGTGTAATAAGATTGACGTGATTGGAGAAATTGACTATACAGTACAGCCAACACTCAAATACAGGTTGAAAATAACATAGTGACACATCAGAACAAACAACAGTAATGGACTTACTAACAGCCCATAGTCGAGGCCATTTATTGCACTATACAAACTTGAGTGACTGCACAGGGCTGTCAACTTTAGGAGGCTGCCAAATTGGGGCCCAGATTTTTGGCCTATAAATTGTAGAAAAGCAATCTGGTGGAATTGGCACCGTGCCTTATCATTCCATGCCATACTGTACTGGATCCGATATGTAAACGTTAACTATGGATTAAAAGGATGGAAAATAGAGATGGAGCAAGAAGGGCAGCCATGGATGGGCAGCATGGGCTCACCATTAGCAACATTTGGAAGAAGGGCAGCCATGGATGGGCAGCATGGGCTCACCATTAGCAACATTTGGAAGAAGGGCAGCCATGGATGGGCTCACCATTAAGCTGGCTGGCCAAGGCACTGACCATAGTCCTTAGTCATATAACATCCACTTCTCATTCTCACCTCATCCCACCAAAATGCCAGATCAGAAGTAATAATTAATAAAAAAGCAATTCACATTTGCAGTAGAATTCGGTGGCACTGGCAGAGTAATATTTTTGATGTTCAGTGAAAAACGCTGCGGCATTTACTGTTTTAGCAGATTATCATGTTCTTAACAAAAGTTCGGCACTGGTATTTACCAGCCAAGATTTTACTAATATCATATGCTGCAGAAGAGTGATACTGACACTTGTAAACTCCTGTGACATTGTGTGGTAACATGTTTGCATTGTGTGCACAGTCGGTTTACGTGATCCATATGCAGAGTTCGATGTTCGATACATCGGATGCGGCTGTTTGTTACTGTAACCTTTGAACCAATCTGAAATACACGAGCCTTTGCAATACAGTCTACTGAAAACAATAAAAATTTATTATAAAGTTTAAACCGACATTACATCTTGATAATTACTTGCAGACAGTTATGAGGTAAGCACAGTGCATTTTTGACACTTGAGCAATCCAGTGCAAATCAATCAAATCAAATGTGGCTTTAATAGGGGTTGTGAAACCGCAACCTTGCATACGATTAAATAGGTTAATATGATTTTAAAAAATGAAATACATACAACATACAAGAGAGAGCTACAGAAATATACAATATAATAAAATGTGGAAATGTATAAGATAAAAGTGACTAGAATGTTATCAAAAAACAGTGCGTGCTTTATACAAGTATGCATAATAATGGCAATGACGAAGAGAATGTTGCTTTTTTATCTGTTTGTTGGTAGTAGAAAACGGTGTATAACTACGTAGAAAAGGAACATATAAAAATGATAAGAAAATGTAAAAAAATATCCAACATTCTGGCATATGCACTTACTATTAATGAAGATAAGCGACTGCATCTAACCTTAGATACAAATTTTCATCAGTAACAAAATAACAGCAATAGTAAGATCTGAAAATTTAAATTAAAAAACAGTACCATAGACTGTAGATACTAGATTGGTACGAGTATATATGCAGCTGGGACAAGTTTATTTGACTAAAATTTGTGTTTAACACACTTTAAAACAGCAGACACGTATAAGTTAATTACTTACTGTTAACGTAATTTAAAGTAAAGTAACCGGATATAACAGTTCACAACAAGCCTCACCGCTACGAGAACTCACATGCCATATGGGATCACACAATATTACCTGCCACCCGTCAGAGTTAGTTAGCTGGTGTTTAACGTCCCCTTTCAGCACAAATATATGGCTATTATCGGGGACAAAGGGTCAGGGGTGGAGACGTATCCCTACCCAGTATAGGAAGGCCAGCAATATAAACCTCAACCCTGGCCGCCTTTTTATTCAGCAGCCACCCAAAAAGGGAAAGGGATCGAGAGGCTCATTTAAATTATTCACCAGCGCCGATAACAGGGAGAGACAACTTCACACCACAAGACAAAAATAAATCAAATTGAACACAAATATGCATGCATCCTTAACTAAAAATACTATAACAAAATGAACACAAATAAAACTAAAGCCACGTTTAGTCGCCTCCTACGACATCCAGGCGTGGAAACGGAGTGGGACTATTCTGGTAGAATGGGAAGGGATGAAAAGCAAGAGATAGATGAAGCATGAATAAGGAAGGGAAAAAAAGAAAAGATACTAAAGATAGAGAAGAAGGTGGGGAAGTGGAAAAGTGATGGGATAAGGGGGGATTGCCCCTGGCCCACACGGTGCCACCCATCAGAGGTGACAATCTCACCTTTACCCCAGCCAATTAAGGCTGGTACTCGATTTAGCGATCCCAGATGTAGCAAATACTCATCAACAAGTTAAATACATGTAGTTATGACTCTTACACTAACCAGGATGGTTAAACCGCTCCGGCATTTCCTTGCATCGATAAAAATCTGTTGTCAGTGCACCTTCTGGAATGTTGCCTTGTCCAATCCCAGGCTTGTCCTGTAGCATAAACGCATTACAAAATAATCACATATTTAACAGCCACTTTTCCAGGATAACATAAGTATGTGAATACGAAAAAGGTAAACCACTCTGGATTTTAATGAAGCAAGAGATGATGGGTGGCAGTTGCATCAACTGGACCATATATAAATCATTTGTGCTTAGCTCCATATAGATAAACTAACAAGCACCTTATCTCTGAATTGTTTTACAAGCCACATGCTCCTTCTGATACCCAACCTACATTATCAAATCACTTAATGGGTTCATTTCAACATGGGGGCCATTTGTGTCCAGGTGGTCAATAGTATATAGACAGAGAAAAAACGTCTCAAGATAAATTTTAATGCTTCAGGCTAATCCTAGACAACTCATTTCGATAACTGATCATATATCTGCTATAATTATAGATGCAATATTGAATTTTTAATGAATTTTTTTTTTTGACTACCCACCTAAATCCACTGTCTATAGCTGCTAGCACCTGCATTAGCAGGCGTGTACGCTGAGTGGGAGGGTTGCAGAGATATGCCGAGGATGCTAATTACCATATTGTCAGCT
>Ga0209782_1000448_pt1 | contig 17785 bp, 17 predicted proteins | sample WorMetmaBAHAMAS1_FD_187390 | JGI IMG/M metagenome (GOLD analysis project Ga0209782, IMG submission 187390) | Marine gutless worms symbiont microbial communities from Max Planck institute for Marine Microbiology, Germany - Inanidrilus... | ecosystem: Host-associated > Annelida > Digestive system...
GCGTTAGTATTGGGAGGATAAGGGATACATTCTTACATTTATGGATTGAAGAACAAAAATGTCCGTCACATATAGGTGTGGTAAGTAATTGCGGAATAGTATTTGCAAATGCAAGATTTTCTCAGATCAACTGTTGTTAACTTATTATCTCGTTTAAATGAAGCACACTTCTTAAAATCTGTCACTATATACAGTCTTTATTACACTAGTATTAGTGAGTGTTTATTTAAAGACTGCAATGCATTTTCTAGTTACATGTATATTTTGTTCGCAACTATATGTTAATAACAAACAGGCAAATACGACTTATCATATACTATTACTTAATTATTTCTTACATCCTGTGGCAGCATTTTAATGATGCTTATTGCACTCCTGGGTACAGCAGTTTTTCCTTTAGAAAGAACTGGCAACGTGAGGTAATAAAAGGCTCCACATGCTTTCTCTTGTGTAATAAGTAGGTCCTCAAAACACCACATTGGTATGCATCATATATACTCATCTAAAATCCTTTACACAAGATTTTATCTATTATATCTCCCCTTATCTTGATTTCTGTTTATTGATGCCATTTGCAACAGAAGTGTTCATTGCCAGTGTGTTCGGATTGTTCGTAGGTTGGGAAAGTGAAAGAGAAGGTAAAAGACTCTGCTGGTGTGAAAAATATTGAGAACTCGTTGAAGGCATACTACAAGGAAGTGAAGAAGGCGAGTTATGTTTATTACATGTTTAGTACATTATTTTATTGTTAGTTCTTTAGATCTGCGTGTTTTACACGGCATGTTTGCAGTTTGCTATTTCCCACTCACATACGAAAACCTGGAAAACTCCTGCAATTTTGTGTTAGACCTGGAATTTTTGGTGTGATAAGTCGACTTATGCTGGTTTGGACACTGTAATGGCTGTATCGCATACTAGTTAATTTGTGATACAAAGGAATGAATGGTGAACGTCAATAATGAATGTCAATGATGAATGTCTTGTATTTTATATACGGCTGTGAACCATGACTCAAAACACCTCGAAAATTTTAAAATTGGACTGGAAAACTCCTGGATTTGGCTTGAGGTTCTGGACGTTCTTCCATTATGCATACTGTAGTCGACTACCAACAGCGTATTTATGCGTGCATTGTCTATGATTGATTAACGAGTGCTAAAATGAGACGTGTAGCTACTGTGTCGCTGTCGGTCCCATAGAAATAGGAAATCACGTCGTTCGAATTTGAGATAATTTGCTGTAGCTTTATTTGCAGTTCGAACGGCATAGTTTCCGTGCAAAGAGAGTGATAAATTGTGGTTACTGTTTATTTTCTAGTACTGTGGGGTTGATAGTGGTCTTAATTAGTCACACCCAAAATGAGTTGCCATTTATTCAGTGTTAAGTCTACACGAGTAGTTGTCAAATGTCAGCTGCCAGTCCTGTGATAACACACTGTAGTATGGACTGCGGAGTCATAACTGCTAGTACATGGAGGGCTATCTGGTCTGGTAATTTGTTTTTGAGGCAGCACTGGATGTTTCCTGTTATAGTCTGACGTTGGAGGCACTCGGGTGGAGGTGTGTGAGATCGGCAAGACTGTAACGTGACCATTGCCCGTGTGTGCTGTGTAGGTGATAGATGCCGCCGATGTGATAATCGAGGTGTTGGACGCGCGCGACCCGCTCGGCAGTCGATGTCCGCAAGTTGAAGAAGCCGTGATAAGCCGTGGACCGAGCAAACGACTTGTTTTACTCCTGAACAAAATTGGTTCGAGTTTTTTCGTGTTGTAATTCTCTAGCAAGGCCATAGAGCTGTCTTTTCGTATGTGAACTACTTGAATTGCTGTTTATGTTCAGCTTTTGTTGCTGCTGCTACTGTGGCTCGTAGCATCCTGTGTCACATGAATGATGTTACTCTACGTTGTGCACAGAACTGCTCCGTCAAAATCCTTCACATTTCTTAGCTAACTAAACTGTGCCGTACCCTGTGAGGCAGTGAGCTTATCTCCGTAACTTAAACCCTTAGCCCTAGGTAGATAAACCGCTGTGACACATGGGTAGTGTGATGCCTGACCTACGCTTACCTTCCCAGCCATAGAGCGTCAACACCTTGTAACCAGTACCAGTTGTCACTGCTTTGTATCAGACTCACGTGTATGTGAACAACTTGCCCGAGGTTGTTAACTGCCACCGGAATAGCCAGTAGTCAAACCAGTGTCCTAACCGTTGCACCACCTGGACACACCTCTTAACTATCGGTGCCAGCTAACCCAGTTTGTCTTGTATAATGGCTGCAAAAATGTTGTTATTAATGTTTGAAGAACATGTTACCCCGGTGGATAATTCGTGAAACTGGTATAACAGCGTTTCCTGGAAAAGGCTTTAATTGTTTATACTTTGAATAACAAATACTGGTAAAGTATGTGGTAAAGTGTTTGTATGTGTGAAGATTTGGTGGCGAAGGAAAACGTTGAGAAATGGCTGAAATATCTGCGAAATGAGCTTCCAACAGTTCCGTTCAAGGCCTCGACACAGCAGCAGTCTGACCGGCTGGTAATTCCTGACTACTTCACTTTCAGTATTTTCTTGGACCTAATTTTTGCCTCAGCTTTGAACATTGTCCCCAGCATTTTTATGTATCTTTGGAACAGCTGGAGAAAGAGAGTCAAATATATGAGATGTTCGGCAGATGCTGAGTTAGCATGACATGCGAGCTGTTGTATGCAGCTGAAGTGCAAAACTCCACATTTTTCCATACCATGGATCACAGAATACTGTGATCGAGGAAGGCTTCGGTGTGCCGGTAACCGAGACACCGATCTATCCTGTCATGTGCCGATTTTCACTGTTTGTTGCACTGTGATTACAATCAAGTCAAGTTTATTTTAACCTTATGGTCAAAAGACCAAATAGCACATTATACGAAAAAATACAGAAAATACAGAAACACAGAAATAAGCACAAAATTACAGTAAGCCCACAATTGGACATAACAAACTTACAGTACTTACAACTAGGACTTATGGTAGGCCTACAGTTCCATATAGCAAAACGACAGTAGTGGCTAGTAACCATACAGAAAAAAAGCAAATTTTAGATTCAAATGATAGTATAAATTGTTATTGGTACTGTAATAAACCATAGTGGAGAAATGACTGATACTTCTTAGTTCTATTACTTTGGGCCGGGAATGTTTGTGCGTGTCAAAATCGAGAAACAAGGTGAGGATCACACGTCTGAGGCAACAGCACGTGAATACATGAATCAGACTGCATGATAGACTGCAGAAATGTCTTCGTTGGTCTATTCTACGAGTGTGTAGCAATGACATAGCTGCGCAATGCAAGGCTATCTTGTATGGCATGCCAGTGGTGCATTCGAAGATTATACGTACAGTCAAACCTCCTTATATCGAAGTCTAAGGGACCCGCACTAAACCTTTGATATATCTTGAGTTTGACGTCATCGTGAATGCTGCCAGCCTAAACCCATCCGCTAGGTCAGAAAGCTTATAACTGATCAGCAGTTGCTTACAGTGCCAAACAGCAAACATTAGTATTCTACATCGCAGGCATGTGGTATCAATTAACATTCATCTAGTTTACTGAGCACGCAAGGATACAGACTACACAGAACGTGAGACAGAAGACATTAACTTCACTGCATTGACTGCTGCAGCAGCCAGCCGTAGCTGGATGTGTGAGATTATGCATCACCGGCCGGCCATCACAGTGGGGGTCTACGACTTGACACTGTTTGCAGGTGTCTTGTGTCGTATTTCACTAGCTGACCTATGGTAGCCACTGAGTTGTGGCCATGGCTGACTGGCAACTAACTGCAGAGCTTGATGTGATTAACTTCAATATAAACAGCAGCATGCACGCGTAATTGTGGTGCTGCATGCTTGATATAGCTGAGACTTTTATATAGCCGTGTTCAATAAATCCTACGTTTTTCTCGCCTGTAACTTACAATGGCCGGCGGCTGGAACCAAAGTCCAACGTCAATATAAGTGGAAGTTCGAATTAACCGAGTTCGATATAATGAGATTCAACTGTATTGCCCTTTTTTAATCAGTTCGATTTGTAAAGGTAGTTCATTAGTTAGGTTATGATGCCAGATGTGAAGGATCCATTTTCAACCCCTCACAGAATCGACCTGTGTTAACTGATTGACGAAATTTGGCATGATAATGCATCTCCCCCCTCCCGAACCATGAAAGCCAGTATTTAATGATTTTAAAAATCCATTATGGTGACGGCTGCCGTCATGAATAATAATCATATCTCTACAACCGATTGACTAATTTTGATGAAATTTGGCACAGTGATGCAACACGGCCCTTCGGGCACCATCAGCCAATAAAATTTTGCCATTGTGAAAATCCAAAATGGTGGCGGCAGCCATCTTGAAAAAGAACGAAAAATTGCAATAATTTCCCGATGGATTGGCCGATTTTGATGAAATTTGGCATGATGATGCATCTCGGCTGTATGAATCCCGTCAGCCAATAAAATTACAACATGTCAAAAATTCAAGATGACTGTCGGCCACCATCATAGAAATCCAATGAAATTCCTAGATTAAAAAATGGTGGTCAGCTGCTTGCTTGAAAATCGAAAAACACAATATCTCAAAACAGTTTGATTTGGTGGACTGCCACTATTTTAATAATGAATAATCACAATGTAATTGATAATGAAAAAACATGTTTGTGTGCTGCTTGCTGTTAATAAACTCTTCAGCGTTAATTAGTTTTGTGTTATTCTTGCGTGTAATTTGACAGGCGCACGGCAAAGTTCCGGCGTCGGTTGCCAGTGACAACGTGCGCAAGTCAAGCTGTTGCCTAGGCGCCGAATCTCTGCTGACGTTGCTCGGCAACTACTGCCACAGTCACGCCATCAAAACCAGCATCACTATTGGCGTTGTCGGTATGCCGGACTTCTACTGTCCACAATAGATCTACAAAAAAACTGGACCGGGCCGATTTGCGTACTTTTATGTCGTCTGTACTGGCCGAGTTAGTTCCTGGTCCAGTACTGATGAATGGCAATGAAATGTGTTGTGTTTCCTGCAGCTGATGGTGGTAACTAGTTGGTAATTGAGTCCTGCAGTGGTGTGAATGAGCACTTTTGGCATTTCACATTTTCCTTTAATCTTGCGGTTAAACTGATCATGTAAGTGAGACGGACTGTTTCAACTTCAAGAGTGATTTGTCTGGTTATTGGCGTTGTTGAGCTGGCATAACAAGCATCTCCCCTTTAGTTGGTGTTATGAATGGGGCCCAGTTGCTCATTGGAGTTAGTGGCGTGCTATATGTTAATTTCAGTTCTTTGACACTGATATTTGGCCGGTAAAAAGTCCCATTCCACCAGTCTAAACTAAAATAAAAACCATGACTAGTTTTAGCTGTTAAATGGAAGTGTTATTACATGGCTTGTGTTGTTGACGATCAGGCAGAAATGATGCAACACCAATTTGTCATCAAGAACAATAAGTTTCAACAACTGGTTAACTTGTTTCATATTGTTGATGGAGCAACAACGAGGGTGTAGTGTGTGTGTGTATGAACAGGTTTTCCAAACACGGGGAAGAGCAGTGTGATTAACAGTCTGAAGCGCAGCAAGGCATGCAACGTCGGCTCCACACCCGGCATCACAAAGTATGAGCTCCATTTACTTCTCGACTGACGGCATTACTTGAATATCACCGTACTTGCATAATGTATATGGTCCAGCTGATGCCATTGCCGTTTTATTTCTTGCTTCATTAAAATCTAGAATGGTTCACCTGTCTGATGTCAGCTTATGTGATGTTATTACATTGTAATGGATCTTATATGCTCATCGGTTCTTATTTGCTGATTTTCTGGTTACCCTTGGTTAGCCACTGTGCTGGTTCATTTTTGTAGTTAAGCACTGAGTTAACAGTACCAGTAGTTACGGTCAGTGGCATACTCCTTTGATGTTGGCCCGTCATTTCAAAGTGTGTAGTTGTTCCGTGTGTCGAATTTGATACCGAGATGCACCATTGCTGTCTGTTCACACTGCAGCAGGATTGTAACTACCACCACCTGCATTGCCAGGAAACGTGGTACATTTCATTGTCATTCATTACTACTGGAGCAGGTACTGACTGACTTGGCCGGTCCAGGTGACATAAAATTACTGAATCTATCCTGTCCATTTTTTTTGCGGCTTATTCTAAGTCTACATCTCATCTGGTGTCTCGTTGTTGCTCTTTCTGTTGCCTCCCTTGTGCGTCTGCCACTTGATGAAACTTTTCACTGAAAAGTGGCAGTAATTGTTTTGCGTTTCGGCCATTGTGCTGGTCTGCCGGGGTCATATGTTCCACGACACAACGTTGCTGTTGGCCTGTGCTTCAGAACAATGCAGGTCGTACAGCTCGATAAACACATTCGCCTACTGGACAGTCCAGGGGTCGTCATGGCAACAAAGATGGTCGACGATGCTACAGTAGTGCTGCGCAACTGTATTCGAGTGAGTTGTGCAGTTTTAAACGTAGATCTGTTGGCAGTTTACGTGACACAGCAAGGGGTTGCAGAATGGGCGTGGGCAGTGAATGGCAAGCACTGTCAGTGATTGGTGATTGTTGTCGTTAACACAAGCAGTTGTGCAACAGAAATGACAAAATAAGCAGAATGAAAAAGTCACAGACTTGGAATTACTGTGGGCGAATTGTTATTTTTGGGATAGTGGAACCCACTGTAATGAACTGTATCGTAACCCCCCCCCCTGCAGAAATGCAATAAGCAATTTTTTACTTACTTTGCCATTTTTGCATTAAATTTGCCGGAAAATTTAACGTCATTCAAAGCTTTCACTTGTTTCAGCGAGCCTCCGAGTAGGTTGTTTAAAGGTCCTTTCGCAGTTTTTAACATGTGCCCTAAAACGACGTAACTGTGACTGTGGTGTGCTTGCTGGTTTTGTCTCTGGCAACAGAAGAAATATTGTAAAAGGGCACCGCACTGTCAGTTATTTCATTTCTGTTCCCATGTGAATATGAAGTTGACTAAGTAGTCCAGCGATATCACAGTTCGTCCAGCACATGATATCAGTGATGGAGCTACACTCACAGCAGTATCATCGCTTTGCACTCGTTATATGTGTCATGTCGTAAACGTATCACTTTAATCATTGCCTTGCCACTGTCTAACATGGGTAAACAACAAAATTGGCGGTGGAATAGTTGATATGGATTTCTTATCTTTTCTTTCTTATCTTCAGTGCTTCAATGCAGGAATGACCTCTAGGCTCATAAAAACCTGACACCTATATCTGTGGTTATGAGCGAGTCCAGAGAACATAGCCAGTTAACTATTAAGTCAAAATTAGTGACTATTTTTTATGTTGATTTTGTTGTCCTTAGGTGGAGTCTCTGGAAGACCCAGTAACACCAGTTTCGGCCGTCGTTGCCAGGTGTAATAAACAACAGGTGTGTTTGGCACTAGTAACTAGTAAACCATAGATAGTTGATTGACCGAGTTGAGATTTTATATGCCACTCGACAGAAAATATGTCATTTTGAAGATGCTCTTCTCAGCCAATCTCTTGGCTAGTACTGTTGATAACCGTTGATCGCGCTTCATTATGAGCTACTCGTTTCTACGGCACTCAGGTACGGCACGTGTTAACAAGCAATCCAACGTTTTCACTGCCACTTACACGTTTGATCCACAAATCCAGTGAGCGATGACTGCCTCCACTCGCACCCTGCAGTACTATACATTGCCTGATACTGCCATCGGTAGCAGGCTCAGTTGGCCTGAGTGGCTGGTGACATTACATTCTGAGGTGGTTTTCCTCCCCAAAGACAGTCAACCATCCAGTGTAGGGTAACTCTGTCGGGGTTCCCTATGACCTGGAAAGTCGGAGAAAGTCGCGGAATTGATTTGGTCAGAGAAAACCAGGGAATTTTGCTGGTGGTCAGGGAAAATTTTATATATCATCCGTGCTTATCAGCGGTTGCGTTACAGTTGTTACCGGTACATTTTCTAACTAAAGTTCGATTGTTTCCTGTTTGGGTACGTCCACACTGTTGTTGTATGTAAAATATATAGCAGAATAATTCTGAATGTGGTTAGGGGTGGTGAGGGGAAACTCTGGATATGTTGGGGGAAGAGTTAGTGAATTTAGAGTGGTTGATAGCCTTCCCGAAGACAGTCATCCGTCTCAGTACAGACAACACCCAGTGTAGAGTAACTTTGTTGATGCACCCAACATACGGTAGTATGCAGTAGCCCATACCGGCACCTAAGGTATGCTCTTTGTACTCTAGTGTGATGAAGTTTTAAACTTGTAAACGTTTGTACGTGTGCCGTAGCCGGTGATGTAGCACTGTAGTCTGATCATGTAAACTCCGACTCACTACCATATTTTTAAAACTAGGATTGTGAGATTGACTGTCAGTTGTAGGGTAACTGAAGTTTTCAAATGTGCATCTGTGTATTTAGGCACAATTAACATACAGCTGTAACTACTGCAGCCTACTGGAGGATGTAGATGAGTCTAGTTTGAATACAGAGGTATACTGTAGGAATGGTGATTGTGAGGGTATCGAGAGTAGCTTTCGCGAACATGGGGAGGTTTCAAGGAATATTTTAGATTTTTGTATGAGCCATTTGTGGATATTTGTACATTAAGTATTCGGGAAACTTTTTGCCCATTTCAGGACAACATGCTTTAGACGCCTGTCTCTCTATGCATGCACCTCTCAAGCTGTCCAAGCCAAGATGGCCATTTGGGGGGCACTTGGTGAACGTAAGAATGTCGTTTTGTGCTGTGGACAACAGTTAATGGTGCACTACTGTTTGCCCGAGTTTTCCGACGTCGCCGATTTCCTGGCATTACTGGCCAAACGACGAGGAATGCTGAAGAAGGGTGGACGACCGGACGTGAACAAAGCCGCCAAACTTGTGTTGCACGACTGGAACGTGTAAGTCTAGTGGTGTGATGACTTTGACTTCAATGCTTTCATTTGACACACAGAAGCTTCATACTTCAGACAGTTAGCGTACATTTGGAACCATGTCCCTGCAGTCTCGATAAAAAAAGATGAGGTATAGTGATTGATCCCACTGATTACCATCAGGAACGGCATTTGGCCACAAAAATGTTTGGCAATACTCACCTATTGGGATGAAGGGTATCTGGCTAAAGGCTTGTTCACACTAAGTGCGGCATGTTGCATGTGTGTATATACATGTAACTGAGCTCACTGAAAGCAATGATGGCATTCAAATACACGGACACAGCAGTGTGCCTCGTTTGACGTTCCAATAACACTTCTGGTGACCGGTGTTTTGCGTCTGCTGGTCCACGTCTATGGAACACGCTGCCAGCACATCTATGCCAGTGTGATAGTCTCGGACAATTTAAACGGTTGCTCAAGACTCATCTGTTTGGTTCTTGAGACCGCGACGCTCTGTGGCATTTTTGTTAGGAGCGCCGTGTATAAATCTTCTTACTTACTTATTCACACAATGGACAGGTGTGCATGTGCCTGTCTCACGTGAATATCATCAATTCTTTTAATGTGTTTGATACATTTAGTATATCCGTGCATATCCACACTGACGTCCGTGCATCGACACATAATACGAATGGTGTTTAACCCAGATTCACTCAGAGAATGGTCACTAAATGAATGTGCATGTATATGTGTATATTATCACTATTGGCTGGGCATTGGGAACGACATGACCCACGAAATATGTCAGTCCAGAACTAGACATTTATCGGTTACTATGTGTTAAATTGCAGTTACTGTAAGTAGATACAAGCTGCAGCTATTAAGTTCTATGTGCATAGAATCAAACCAGTTACACTCAGTCCAGAATCAACTACAGTTTACCACTTAGAGCCTGTAATGCATTACTGTGTGTCAGCAGTTGGTCATTGTCCACTTGTTACCCAACCTTAGCTGAGAGAACTGATGAAAGAACTGAATACCGTAGACTTTACACAATTACTTAAACACAGTTTTGTTACTGGGGGAATGCCACCAGCATTCCTCCAGTAACAAAATTGTGCCGTGCAATTTTGCACATTGGCTGGGATATAGTAAAGTAAACGGAGTATAGCAGTTTGCAGAGGTGACATTCCTGCCTTTACTCCAGCCAATTAAGGCTGGTACTCGATTTAGTGACCCCTGAGGGATACAAGGCTGAGTTGACCTAGGTGGCTTGGTTACATACCGAGGTAGTATACCCGCCCAAAGAGGTCACCCATCCCAGTACTAACTCTTACTGGGAACGTTACCACTGTCGGGTGGTAGGTGACACTGTGCGATCCTATATGGCACTTGAGTTCCCGTAGTGGTGAAGCAAGTTTGCAAACGGCTATACACGTTTACCATTTACTTACCTTACCTAGTTAAACTTAACCATAATTGTGCCCTAAATCTAGCAGTTGAATCTGCAATAGTAATTACAATTCAGTTTATATTATATGTCGACGTGTGTCTGCTGCAGGGGTCGTATAACATACTACACAGAACCGCCCGAGACATACACTCATTCACCGCACGTGTCTGCGGAGATCGTGACTGAACTCGGTAAAGCTTTCGATATCGACGCGCTGCTCAGTGACGAACAAAAAATACTGGAAGGTATTTCTTGTTGTTGACATTTATGTAACTAATTAATGGCTCGTGATTTTTATTACAGTGGTCGCAACTATGGCATTATGCTTATAGTATCGGTTTCATGTCTGTCTGTCTGTCACTTCTTGTTTCTAATGCGGTTACTATGTTGCTACTGCAGCGGCATTACTACAGCATCATTTATAGGCCGACACTGCTGCCGCATGGTAGTGGTTGGATACTGTCCTAGATAATGGCAAGTGCCAAGACTAGATGAGTCCTTTGTGCAAGGGTGCTACACGGCCAGTATATATTTTGGCCCACTGTCCAAGGTTTGACGAACCTGCTTATTTATTGTTAAAAACAAAACCGAGTCGGTATTATTTTTCTTGTAAAAGCCAATAACAGCACAAATCAAAATTTTGTCCAAAATTTCAAGCACAGAAGCTAGTTATCAAAAAGTGCCACAAAGTATCCATAATGCCACTTTGCAGCAATGCAGCATGGCTAAAAATATTGTGTACTGCCTAGAAAGATAGGAGATGATTAAATAACGTTTTTTTTGGCTTGCCCAGTTGTCATGGAGTGGGCCATTAAACGGGTTGTTATTAGTAGAAGTAGAGTTAGTAGCAATAGTAGTTCTTTAATTGCAGGTCTGAAGAGAACAAAGATAACAGACGTTGTCATACCTACGAGTGGTCCTGCTGCCGGCCTGCTTGACACTGATGCGGATGATGTACTTGGAGATGGAGCTACGGAGACAGAGATGGGAGAAACTGACGTTACAGACGAGGATTCTGATGGCGATGAGGACATGGAAGCAGATGCTGGTGGTGGTGATGCACAGGTTGATTTCACAGCAGTACCACAATGGAAGTTGCTCCCTGGGTTGTAATTCTTTAAAGTTGGGTTTTTACAGATTCTGGAAAGTCCTTGAATTTTAAAACTGCATTTTTCAAGCCTGGAAAGTTCTAGAATCTGCCCTAGGTCTTTGAAAGTACTTGAAAGCCCTTGAAAATCACCAATCTCTTGAGCATTTTCAATTGTTGTGTCACAGCCACAGTCTGCAACACTAGCTATTGATGTAGATGGACCAGATGTTGACATTTTTACGGTCAGCCATGCTGTGATAACATGTGACGATTCATCAACAAATACTGCAATGCTGAAATTTTGGCTGCAGTATTTGTTGATGAATCGTCACATGTTGATCACAGCATGGCTGACCGTAAAAATGTCAACATCTGGTCCATCTACATCAATGGCCAGTGTTGCAGACTTTATTTCCAGTTATGCAGTGACGTCAGCTGAAATTCTGTGGGCAGTGCAAGTGGTCATAGTGTACATTTGATAGAGCGCATGCAGTGATGTAGATTTATGTTCCCAACTTTCCAAACCGTGCAATTGCTGCAAAGTTTACGTTTGGATGGCCATGGCTGACCTGGCAACTGACTGCAGAGCGTGACGTGTTCAACTTCGATATAAACAATGGCATGCACGCGTAAGGGTGGTGCTGCTACATGCTTGATATAGGCGTGTTCGATAAATCCGACGTTTAGAAGACTGAAGTGTGCTTACCCGTGTTGGATTAGTATTGCACCGTACTTTTAAGAACTTTAGTTGAAAAGCATGAACACGTGCGATGAATTAGTACTGATGTTTGACTCATGTCTCAGTCCCCCTTAACTATAAATTTATGTTGTTCAGTTAGAGTCTCAAACAACCCGGTCTCACAGTGAATGCAGATGACTGTGTATATATGCGTGTGGGATGTAGTTACAAGGTACTTTGGCTCAGTGTTCATGGGTCATGAAGGAGCTGAAATGCTTCAGAAGCTAAATGGCTGTACATGAAGCTTAGATATTGCGAAACTTGTTCAAATTTCAGTGGACGGAAAAGCGTAAAAGGTCTCAGAAAACAGGTGGTTATGGTCTGTAACAACCCTGTAAAGGCCCGAGACGAAAATGTCAGTTGTGTTGTGCCAAATACAACTGGTCATATCTGAAAAAACGTTGCATCATGCTGATTTGCATCTGAGTATCAGCTGTCATTACCAGAAATGGCTTAGTTTTTAGCGCGAGATGTAATATATACATCTCGCGCTTATGCTACGATGTCAGTGTCCGTCTGTCTGTGATGGAAGTGCATTGTGGTCACGGTGCATGCCGGGAAGAGGGGAGGGGTCATCTCGCACTATGCTAGCCACTGCTAGGCCCTCTTGTTATTTCTACTGGAGCTGTTTTCTTTATAAATTCTCATTTTCCCACATCTGGTAGTCTGACCTGCATACATTCTGGGCCTTCTGTCCAAGGGCTGCGACATTTATTGGTATTTTATGACAAAATAAATGGTGACTTATGTAATGAGAATTAAGCTTATTGGCAGAGATCACTGACGGTCGATCTCGCTGACAGTCAGAAGTCAAAACGCTCAGCAAGCAATGCTGTCAAAAAGCCTTCGCTGCCTCCCGGCAACCTGCAACTCAACCGGCAACGCAAGATGGACTTCAGGAAGGTGAAGAAACAGCGACGAAGAGCTGGTAATTGAACATTATATTGATTTACTTGTGACGTTTCTGTATCGAGTTGTTATTTGCCGTTTGATTTATACTATCACAGAGAGCAGTTATAGAGGGAGCAATGTGTCTTCTCGACAGGCTAAAAATTTCCATGTATTTATGTGAAACACACAAGAAATGCGAAGCAGTATTGTCTATGCAATCGGCATAATACGTCTGAAAACAAGAAATAGGCTGTCAGCGGTTATGAATAACCATGATGGTGAATGAATGGCCCAAATCCAGCGGTTGATCCCATCGTTGCAGTGGCAGCGCTACTTGACGGCATGCCAGATCACATAACCTTGTCGAGGAGTTTATGCAGGAAAACGTCTTCTAAATGTGTAGACAGCTTGTCTCCAGAGCTTTGATACTGGTGGTTGTGGGTCGGGAATGGCAAATGCCACTCCACCAAGCCATACTGATCTTTTGTCGAACGTTGGTTAGACCTCGTGCCTGAGAAATATCTGCTAAATGCTTTTGTGTGCAAGTTTCTGGGGGACACGAAGAGCTTCTGGATTGCTGAAAAAAATCTGGTACAGTTATTCCCATCAGTTCTTTCTTGGAAGACCCAGTGTGTACTTGATTCTGTAAAAGCCGAGTATTTTTGTGTGTTGTTTGTGACAGATGCATTGTCCGGTGAGCTGTCATCAGTGCTCAACGCTGGTTTGTCTGGACTTGGTGCGCCAAACGACAACTATGATTTTTCTACCGACTTTGTACAGACGTTGTTCTAAACACTAGAATTAAACTTGATCTGTCATTTGAAAAATATTTCCAAGTCCTTGAGTCGTGTGTGTGTTGTATGTGTACTACATTAATGTTTGTATATACCATCAGATGAGTCAAAAAGCAAGATATTTCTCCACACTTTTTGCCAAAGCATTCAGAGAATTCTAAAGACAAAAGATTTGTATCATGCAGTGCTTAAATATTCTTTGCAAAACTAGCTTGTAATACCCGCCATAACATGTTTTATAGCAGTTGTTGCCATCATTTTCACAATAATAGTGTGTAATAAGTGGCAATTTTACTTATCTTTCGCTGCTGTGATCACGAATGACTTGCACATAAATCTGCTGAAACATTCCTACCATTGTAAGAATATGCTACAGCGCCAGTCAGTGGTAACGTAAAATCTTGGTTGTGTGGAAAATGATTTTTGCTGTTTTATAGCCGTGGCTTCAACAAAACAAGAGGGCCTATCAGTGGCTAGCATAGCGCGAGATGTTTAGATTACTCCTCCTCATGACCACAATATGCAGTAAATTTGGATCAGGATTTGAAACCTAAATTTGCTAATGCGCCAATGCACTTCCGTCACAGACATACGGAGACTGACATCGTAGCATAAGCGCGAGATGTATATATTACATCTCGCGCTAAAAACTGTTCTCAATTGAGAATCAAAGTCCAACCGTGTTTCGATGTTCAACCTGTACTTTTGAAGTTTGATATCTTGACCTTGTAGGGGGTGACACTACGGTGCCGAGCTGGGCTTTGACATGCATTTCTAGTTTTATTAATTTCTGCAGTTGTATTAGGTAAAATAGTAACTAATAGTTTTCAAAACTCTGTTGTAATCGGTCAAATGGCTGTGAAGATTTCACATTTAACATTTTGTCAAAAACTGGCTAAATAGTTTTATTGATACTACCATTTTCGCTTTTTTAAAGATGGCAACTGTATGCCATATTCAGTTTTCAGATAGTAACTTTTTGCTGCCATCTGGTTTGGGAGGGCTAGTGGCTTATACAACAGTCAGCACACGACAGGATATGTCAGTGGCTTGGCTACCTGCATGCTGACTCGGGCATAATATCCTGTGATCTGGGTACGGTAAAATGTGCGATTTTTGCACAATGGCAACATCCAACAGCTCACATGTTGCACTGTCGGCATCTGCTGAACTTGTTGTTAGCATGGCATCAAGATCCAAGTATGCATTTCTGTTTAGACGCCGTAGCAGTGAGAAAGGCATTTAACACAAGAATAAGTGAAGTACATAATTGTTGGTTAGAAATTCAACAAATAAAACCCTGTTTAGCTAAAGATATTATTTTCTTACCTCATCTATTTAATATTTTTGTATCATATGGCGAAACGAAAGTGAAAACAGAAACTAATTTAAAAAAATGAAATGTACCGGTATGTACTCCCAACAAAGCTAATGCAGTTGCACCCTTTCATTCTACATACTTTGTCGACAACGAAAAACACTAGTAACACCGCAACAGTCAATACAGCTGCACTGTCTGTAAAACAACTCAACAACTAGAAAAGCTAAACAGTCACAATGACATGCATACCCTCGCCAGCAGGTTAGCAGCACATTAATAACCAATTAACCATGTGACTCGGCTTTATCGCGCCAGTGTCACTGCATACCGAGCAACGTGGCACTGTCTACGAAGTCTCCGATGCCACTGATCATCCTGTCATGCATATATTGTCTGCTGCTGACGTGGATGTACTACAGTATGTATAAACACGAGGGCCTAGCAGTGGCTAGCATAGTGCAAGATGTTGAGATGACCCCTCCCCGTGACGACAATGCGCGGTAAGTTTGGATCGGAATTTGAAACCTAAATTAGCTATAATGCGCCAATTCACTTCCGTCACAGACAGACAGGCGGACACTGACATCGTAGCATAAGCGCAAGATGTATATATTACATCTCGCGCTAAAAATGATGACTTTGCAGCAGTCTTCCAAAAATCTTCTCTAAGGGGCCATTCAATAATTGTTACACATGTGGTCAATTTTTAATATCTCCCCTCCCCGTCACAAACTGTCACGTTCAGCCAACCCACCCCTCCTTCATAATTATGTTCACACTATATCGCATAAGTGCAACATCTCACACATCACTAAACATCAGTGATGAGCAAAATGTATCAAGCAAACTAGTCCAGTCCCAGTTGCAGATATTATGGGATGATGTATGTTGGATGGTGCCACCATCACTTTAACAGCCTCTATCACTGTAGGCAGTGGCGTAACAACCGCCCCTGCAAACCCTGCAACACGGGCCCGCAAGGGTCTGGGGGCCATTGTGCCAAACCGCTTCCCGAAAAAATTACAATATGATATACAGCACTGGCTACTAATTAAGCCTACTATCAGCATCACTGAATAACTGTACGCCCACACATGATAATGATTATATTCGTATGTTGCAACAAATGTGGTACAGCCATTAACATAACACGACAACCTGTTAACTTGGGATTCGATTAAACCTTGACTTTCATGAAGTTCAATTGCTGGAATGGGGGGAGGTGGCTATAACCATGTTTTGCAGCCTTTGCATGGGGCCCCAGATTTCTTGTTACGCCACTGACCGTGAGAGAGACTGACGTTTAACATTAAGTGATAAGGCTAAACTCATATTATCATTAGCAGACGATATCTTTGGGATCAGATGAGGTCGAGAATCGTGACTATGGAAAGATATCCTGAGGCATTTCCTAGCACGTAGTTTCCTGTCACCGTGGAAATAGTGTCCTCATCAGCAGCTGCGTGGCATCGTAGACACCGAGGAATATTGAGCCGCCAAGCGCGATCCACAACGTTCGAGGCACAACACCAGCAAACAGACTGAAACACACACACATCATGAGGTATGTCAAATGGGTTGCTTTCAGATGTTCCCAACAGCGGCTGAACTATGCCAGGGCATGCCAGGTCAAATCATCTTGTGGTGGCTGCATAATTATATTGCGAAACCATGTAAATTAACAACGAAAAGCTGTAACCACAGCCATAAAATGGACCTGTTTTGAGCTAGAGGTATGGGACTGACAAACAGCAAGCAATCAACAATGAACCATAGTCCCCAGCATTCTTGTTTAATCAATGCTTATATGGTGATAGCAGGAATGTAGGCTATACAGCCCCAAAAAATTCTGGCTGACTAAGAATCTCCCACAAAAACAGCTATTATGCCGTGGTTTCAAGTGCAACTGTTGCATGCAATTACTGCAGTGTGTTGCATGCAATAATTGCACATGAAACCACACCTTTATGGACACACAGTAATAACAGTGGCCTAGATCACCTCGTCAGGGGCAGGTAAATGGGCGGGGTTGTGGAAAAGTTGCACGTGTCACACAAAGATGCAGTTACACTGGCGTAATGTTCTGACTCGGGCACTACACAGCAGTACTTACCCTGGGATGCCTTTCTGCTGGAACACGGTGGACAGAGCGAGGAAAACGTTACCACTCGCCAGCGCACTTGCTGCCTGCACACAGCATGTGCTTACATGTTAAATATGTCGCTGAAACAAATCAATAGTTTGTGATCCAGTAAGTTAGATGCACACAGCTGTAAGCGTGGCATTATATAGATTTCCAGAAGTTTCCAGGAGATATTATTACCACAATCCCATGGAATCTGCAGTGTTTCTGAATACTAAATAAATCATTAAAATGAAGAAGCATGTGATGATAGCTAGCCCCATCCATCCGACGCCTAACGACATCTCGGTGCTGTCGACTACAGTTCCAGTCGTCAAGAGCGCGCGCGACCTCGGAGTTATTATTGACAGTCGGCTGACACTCTCAGCGCACGTCACGTCGCTCTGTCGGGCCGGGTTCTATCAACTCCGGCAACTACGCCCGCTCGTACAATCGATGACGG
>Ga0209782_1000449_pt1 | contig 17772 bp, 12 predicted proteins | sample WorMetmaBAHAMAS1_FD_187390 | JGI IMG/M metagenome (GOLD analysis project Ga0209782, IMG submission 187390) | Marine gutless worms symbiont microbial communities from Max Planck institute for Marine Microbiology, Germany - Inanidrilus... | ecosystem: Host-associated > Annelida > Digestive system...
ACTGCTGCTATTTAGGCCACTTTAAAAAATTACGCATAATAATAATAATAATAATATTGAAAGTTATACTAGTCATGGATGATAGACTGCCCCAGAACAGTTTATGAATATTGTCATTTTACACTGTTGTCTGATGAGCATATCATATGGTGATGTTGTTCTACATAATTAACTGATAAATTGAACACCACACGAGTTGATAATTCAATTAACAGAACTTTTAAATCCACTAAAATCAACTGGAGTAATGGGAATTGCCATAATTCTGCAAACAATTTCTCCAAACAAATGTATTGTTATTGGTTTTGAGAGATTTTTTGCAGAATTATGGCCTATAAGTTTCATTGTGTGAAGCTTCAGCTGGAGGCAGTGGTTGCCATATGTGATGCATTTGTATATTATTTTAATTGTAATATATATTAATGACGTTTCATATAATTTGTACTTGTATTATGCAGTACAACAGGTGTTTTATCATGTTGCACAGGTGCTTGGCGAACAGTGTCACAGCATAATGACAAAGGTAAACGACATGTTGGTTTAGATATTTGCAGTTTTGGGGATGGTAAACAAAATTTTAACTGTTGACTTTTTAAAATGAGTAGTATAATTAGTCATTAATTTTTATTAATTATAGAATAAAGAGCAGTGTGGAATATTGTACTGTATTAAATTCTAGGCAGTTGTTGTCATATATTGTATTACTGGAATAATTTTTTTTGCATAGAATAGACATTAAGATAGTGTTGGTAGGTCTTCCACAAAATGGTACCTGCCAGCTTGTGCATGTTTTCCTGGAAAGATACAATTAAGTGGGTGTATCTCTATTCATATCTTTATTATTTTGTTTTGTGCTGGCATCATGCAGTTGTGGTTGTTGTCTCACATCATGTTGATTGTTAATTTGGAATGTTTTGGGCTACAGCTGTTGTGCATGATGAATGTCAGATAGTAAATAATGTTATCATCTGTAAGATATCTCTGTATGACAGTATATTTTTAGTGTACCATAAACTTTGTTTATGTTTAATTAAGAAAGACACAGGTTAGATACCATGACTGCTAAATTAATTTTGATAATCGATGTGGTAATTGACATAAAGTTTTAATTTAGTAGCAAGTAATTTACTTAAACTTTTTTTACTTCAACTTAATGGCTAATATTTAAAACCTAAAAGTTGATAATGAATAAACATTATAGTTAAATTTGTATGTTTTTGAAGTGTATGTTGGCTTTGGCTGACCTGAGGGATTATCATGGCTTTGAACACAAAGAGTTGCTGGACAAGACATTCGGCACTGCAGTCCGAGTGATGGGACCAAAAGTCATTCTTGCCGCTGTTCCACTGTCGTCACAACTAAGCAGGTCTCCTATGTTACAGTTAATTATAAATATGTTTAGCTGTTGTTAGATTTACATTATCTGCGTATAATAAGTTTGTGGGTTTAATTGTGGTTCATGCAAACTTGTCTTGTGGTATTTATTTTGCCAAGTATTAAACACAAAAATTTAGTATTAATGTGTGTGTTGTACAGTGAAGGTCATGCAGAAGGCATTGATCTTATGCGCAGTTGGATGCTACCGGTCTTCCGCGATCATGTTCAAGACACACAAGTTGCATTCTTTGTCGAGTATTTTTTGCCTTTAGCATCACAGCTGAAAGTAAAATGTAAGACATTTGTTATTAATGTTATTATTATAAACACATTAAGTCGTGTTTAAAAGCAGAGCAGATTTTTGAAGTGTTGGAACTGACCGTGGAAAACTGTATTTTTGGTAGCCGTAGCTGATGATGATAGTATACCATAGCCACGGTGTTCTTGGCCATTATCATCTTGCTTTGCTTTGCAGCATCACTTTGATTCAATCACATTTAAGTATACATTGTGAATTACTGTGGACAGTGTGGAGGTCTCTCCATAATCCAAATCTGAGACATAGGTTTTGCCAGTAGTGAGACCAGCAGGTACCATTGGCTGGCTGTAGTTTTTGCAGTATGAGCATGCCTACATGTACGTTAGTATATAATTTCGTTAGGCACGATTTGTTGTCATCCTTATTGGGCCCATTCCATGGGGCCATAGCGGTCCCCTCTGTCATGCGTTGTTGTCATCATCGTTTTAGACATCGATGGGCAGGCGGCGTGCGATGTGACAGTAGCGACACCTGGTGAATGGTAATGCTGCGTGCGGCGGCTCGCAGTGGCGAATGGGCCCAACATTTTTCAAATGCTTCTTGTATTTTCAGTTAACTGTGCCGTCACCTGCACAAGAAATGATGAGGGAGTCTTTTGTATTGCATGTAAGTAAACTGAACATTTGGACATAGATTAGCTCAGATAGTAAGTGCTCACAGGTCACAGCTATGTATAGAAGTGGTGGATGTTGTATAAACGTTGATGTGTGTACTGATATGTTATGCAGTGGATTGAAGCAGTTGTTTTCATGCACAGGTGACGAGTATGAAAAGAGTGGTCGTATCGTTGAGTGTAAGACCTACAGTGCTTTGATGAGCCAAATCTGGTCATTACTTCCCGGCTTCTGCACGAGACCTACGGACCTTGCTGACGTTAGTCGGCATACAATTTTCTATTGCCATCTCTCTTATCTCTTGTGTGCATGCTTGTTTCGTATCTAAACTTAAATAAAATTGTATATACAACATAATTTAATAATACTGGTGTCAGACATCGTTTGTAAAGGGAGCAATGTCTCTTATGTTATGGGTCTAGTTGTGGATGAAGAACGGATGAGTTCATGCCACTCGTCAGTGTTAGTTGCTTTCAGTGCTTTCACACTAACAATTGCAGGAAGAACAGCCACTCCCATAGAAAAAAAAACCTCGATCTAAATCCCAGAGGTTCCACGATGGAACTTGTGGAAGATCTAAGGGGTGCCGCAACAGCTGGTAGAGGTTCACCTGGAAACTGGCTGTCAAACAGAATTGCTGTCATTCAGTGTTACAGCGGAAAAGCAGATAGTTGACAAGTTTTTTAATCGCACAGTAGCGGCACTAGTAACAGTGATAGTGGCACTAACACTAGTGCCACTGATGTTTTTTATGAATGAGTATAGAAAACATTCCCTCAGTGACATTTAGACATTTAGCTTATAAAATGCTATTTCAAAAATACAAATAAATTAAACAAGTAAGTATCTTATTCTTTGGGAAACCATGCCTAACCTGGAGTGGCTGTAGTAGAAAAGTAGTTAGGTAAAACGAGAACTAAAAGTAATCATTGGTTTGGATAAACAGAGAATTTTGAAATTTAATAATAATGATGATGGTAGTAAAAGAGCCGCAGTGCAATGAGCCTGGCTGGCTAGTTCGGTGGCGTGGGTTTGACTCCCGCTGCAGCCAGCATGTCGAGTCAGGTTTCTGCATGCTATGAGATTAAGTTATCGCGCAGGTACAGAGGGTTTGCCTGTGTCCTCTTACAAATGTGACAGGCCATCACACCTGGATTGGGGGCGTCTGAGTGTGGTGAGAGCCGCCGGTGCAGATAACAGATGGCAGGGGCCAGCGGTCCTATAGGAGGGCCGCACTTTGGCACCCTGCCAGAGAAACCCGCTGGCTAACCTGGACTCTACAAATATACAGTACAGGCTCCAGGATTAGAGGGGAAGCGCACTGGGCCAGGCCTAGGCCTAAGCGCTGGCGGTGGCTGAAGGCACGTCAAAAGACTGCCAACAGTCTACCGCCACCCCTGATAGAATGAATGAACGAACGAATGGTAGTAAAATATAAAATTTGCTTGTGTTGGTTAATTTATTTTTTAGTGATCACTCAGGGAACAATTATCTCAGGATCTACTTGACTGATTTTCATGATTTTTTTCACCAAGTGATAGGTATTTGTACATAGATCATCAATCTGGACTGTTTTTCCAATTCCTCGCAATTTGTATTTCAGCGTGTTAATTGGCAGTTTTGTAATATTCTGTTCAGTGCCCGCGGAGTTTAAGACGTAATAAGTTGTATGGCTGGCGTCGATTATTTTACCACACATAGGTCAGCTACGTTTGCTGGGGGGGCCATTAGGCACTGTGGTGATCAGTAATTGGGGGTGTGTTTCATAACTATTTGCTAGGGAGTGACACTACGTCACTGAGTGGTCTATACGATAGGCTTTGCCACACGTTTCTAGTTATGTGTGTCTTAATTGAAGTAGTTTTAATTTGTGACTGTAACATGACAGTTAACAGTTTATTTTGCTGTGCAGTCATTCAAGCTGATAGCACAGACACTGGGAGAATGCATTGTTTCACGTCTTGATGTGAGGATGGATGTGTTGTCTGCATTACGTAAAGTTTTACTGCACTGTTTTGCTGGTCAGTGTCTTGCGTTTATTGTAAAGATCAAAATTATCATACAGAAAACAGTAAACATTTTAACTGGCAATCATTGTTTTTTAAGAGCAAGAATAACACTAGTTTAAAGTTTACATTTACAATTGATGCTTGTTTACTAACGTTGAATTGGATGCATTGGTTAAGCATGCTCGGAGACCTTGAAGAAGTTAACAGTTATCAGTTGTACTCTTAGGAGGTTGCTTATACATGGCGTGTTTCTACCTCACAGTCTGAATGAGACCTTCAGTGATTAGCAGTCATGGTAAATCTGTGAACATTGAATTGGTTTTATCACATGCTCTGCATAGTCACTATGGAATGTGCTTGTGTGTTCGTAAGCACATGTTAAGTTTTTGCATACTTTGTTCTTTCGTTATTATTGTTATTATTAGTATGCCAGCTTGTTCGTACGGACTTTGGTGCAAGCTTGCTATTTCATCGACTGAACTTATAAGCCACATCTGTGAATTATTCAGTAACCTATTTGCAGTTTTGAACAGTGGTAACTGCATAACATCATTTGTTTTGTAGCAGAAGATAAGGAGAGGGCTGCTGTTGCCAAATATGCCAAGAATTTTCTCCCTCGGCTGTTCAATTTGATTGCTCCAGTTGACAAGGATAGCAATAATGCTTGCCGTCTTGCAGCATTGGAAACTCTAAAATACTATCTGAAAATCTGTGACAAACAGGTAAATTATTTTATTATGTGAATTATTTTTGTTATTTGCTGAAAAGGAAACAAATTATGAATAACTGGTAGATGTTAATATATCCTGCACTAATTATTACCATGGATGATCATAAAAAAATCTTTACAGTTTAAATGGTTTTTAAGGATGACAGATGGCTACATCATACAACTAAAATGCAAAAAATTAAGAAGGAGATGTTAATTGTCTGCATATCTTCATATACCGGCAGTAAGTGTGCTGAGAAGTGATGTCTTTTAAACTGTGAGGTTTTTTGCTATAAATTTTATCTTATACTAATTTTGCTTGATGACATAAAGTCAATTTTTCCATAACTTACTGTCATATTTAGATAGGATTATTAACTGGCAAATTAATAACAGAAAGACTGAGAGCATCTCATACCCATTTTGTTCCCTGAAGGTAAAAGCTATAAGCTCATGGTTGAGAATATTATATCAGTGGTAGACGTGCACACATGTCAGTTATATACTATACATACACATGGCATAAAATGCGAGTCATATTACTGGTGTTTTGTTATTTTTATTGTATATTGTGCTGCATGAATGATTTAATGTATAAGTTAGGGTCATTTGTGTGTAGTTGAATTTTCTGTTAAATTGCAGCTTGTTGAGAACTTTGCAAGAAAATGTTATGATTTGCTGAGTGAAAAAGACACAGAATCTTCACGAAAGTAAGTTTAACATTTGTTATTTTTTGGGCATGCTTTCCTGCTCTTCATTTAATGACATCAATTATGACTGTCTGTAGTATGAGAGGGAACGTAGTAGAACTATGCTGCTGTTCTTTCCATTGCTTTAACTGCAGTTAATCAGTTTGTCTGTATGCGAAATGCCTGTCAAATGGGTTGATTTATCCTGCTTACTTGTTCACTTTTTGATTGTAGTTTTAGTTACTTGTGTAATTTGTTGCTAATTTGTAAATACTGCATAAAAATGATTGTCTTGTGATTGTTGCAGGCCAATGTTGATGGATTTGATTATCGCTTTTGTGCCATACTTGAGCTATGACAGTTTGTGCATTTTGTTTGAGCTAGTCAAGGAATTACTGGAGGTACAAAAATGTTTTAAATATGTGTTGGTGTTGTAGTGAAACTAATGAGGAGATCATGCCTACGATATTTCTATGACACTGTTTATTTGGCAGTAAAAAAGACATAAGGCCTGTAAAATACATGCTCCACAAATCTATAAACTCCCGTTTGGGAGAATTGGTCTAACTGTTAACTGTAGTCTAGTTAAAGAAACAATGAAATGTGACATATATGTTGAACATATGGCAGTATAATTGTTTTTAATTGTTCTCCAATTCAACACAATTTGCTTCTCCAAAATGTTTATCTTAACATGATTGGAGCAGGAATTGTATGGATGCCAGTTAAGTAGTTAATGTTATATATTTGTTAAGAATGCATAATTCTGAGTGAAATCGTCATATGCTGTCATTGAAGCTGTCTGTTTGTTACTGTGTTTAACTGCAACTTGTTGTAGAGCAACGACGCAGACAAAACATTGCAGAAGAAAGTGTATCGTGTGCTTGAAGAGATCTGTGCTGCGTCTGCGGACGATTGCAAACGATTTGTGTCATCGAAAGAGTCTGATTTGGCAAAGCTGTTGTTAGAGTCTGTAGTTAGCACTAGTCCACCTTCACTAGCGGTGAGTGGGTCTTACACCGTCCAACTGTCGATTGTGTGATGTGTACAGCGCCTGGCCATAAGTGAGTCATATTAATGGCATCTCCACACGCAGTTGAATGTTGCATGGCGTACTTTCATGCAAATAATATAACTATGTCAACAAAACAGCAGGTGTCGATTATTACTGAGTTAGTTTAACAACGTTTGCTAGGGGGCGTGGCACTGTTAGGCACTGTAGCAATCAGTAAATGGGTTTGTTTCACTACTACTTTGCTAAGGGGAGACACTGCTATGCCAGGCGAGCTACACGCTAGGCTTTGCCATGCATTTCTAGTTCTGTTGTTGATATCGAAAACCTGTCACTGCTTATGCAATGTTACTGCAGTGTCACGCATGGGCTAATCTTTAGCTGCATGATGTTCGTTGCCTCCTGTTAGAGATGACGTTGGACACCAAAACTGTGTGAGTCCTTCGTGCAAGCGGCACGGGAGGTTCCTTGATACAGATAGCACACTTTTTTTATCTTCTGTCCAAGGACTGATACACTTGTTGTTACCTAATTAACAGTGGCAAGGCACTCGAGGCAACTTCAAGCTTGGGGAAAATCACCATCTAGTCTCAACATTTTAGCTTGTTCCACTGCACTCTGTGGGAAAGTACGTGGTGCTCCATGTAAACTAGCTCTCTCATGCTGTTATCTTGTAGACACACAGTACAGCAGCATGCATTTTATGAATGTTATTGTAGATTAGCCTGTATTAATCGACACCCTCACTTAAGCACTGAAGTATTTTATTTGATCAGAGTTTTACTGTTTGATCCATTGCTGGTGACAACTAGTCGAGTAGGATTACGGAGAAGATGCCAGAGTTTTTCTCAGTGATGCTACTCCGACGGGACACAAGTTTCGTACAGTTTAGGCACAAACTGAAATCACACCTGTTTGTCTAGGTTGCTTAACCACGGCGCATTGTGACAGATTGTTTTCTTGCGCCTTATAAATATTCTTACTTACTTACTTACTTGTGCCATTTTCTGCCATATCTATTGACGCCAGCAGTAGCCGAAGGATAGGTCGGGTGATCAATGGCATCTTCGACCTTGTGTGACTATACGTATGTGTTTGCACTCTAAAAGTTAAACGACTTCAGCCATCAACACAAAATTTGGTAAACATACAGCACGTGACGGTTGGTTGGCATACATTGACCCTAAGGTCAAAATGTCAAAGAAAGATCAATGTCATGCAGTTATCAAATGCACTGCAGGGCATGCTTATGACTGCTCAGGTTTCTGCTTTCTAGTTAATAACATTATCGTACTATGCCGTTTCATCATGCTCTGATTGTACTGTTTGATGTCCAGCCTCGGCTGAGATGCTTATTTCATTTTTTGAAGCAGTTGGACAAGTCAGCTGATAATCTGCTCAAGATCATCGTGCCTGAGGTTTGCTGATGCAGCAGCAGTAATTTTCTGTCATACAATACAATACGTTGTTAGTTTAGTGCCCAGCCTACAATGAAAAATGGAACAGCTAGGTATTACAGTATTAATAAATGATAAAAACAGGTTAAAACGAGATGTTAAACAGATAGGTTTTCAGTTTATACTTAAAACTAGCAAGAGTCTCAGCCGATCTGACAGACTTAGCAGACTGTTCCATACTGTCGGACCGGGAACAGAGAAGGTTCGGTCTCCAAATTTAGTTTTTGTCCATGAAACAGTGAAATCTAGACTGCTGACAGAATGAAGCATTGACGTACTGGGTTGATGCTGACTGGTTGAACGGATTTGCTTAGATACATAAACATCAAAAGTGCAACCTTGTTCTGGATACAATAAGTCATGTTAATTTATATCTGATACCCAAGTTGATGGATTGTGATTACAATTGTCTACTGGTTTTCATTGCCAGATTCTGATGCATGTGTCCTATGGATAGCTGAGGTTTTACTTTTACTAGCCATGTCAATAACTGCACTGTGGTTTCATTTTGTTAGATTTATTCAGGATCGGTGTCTCAAAATGACTTGTGTTGGGTAAAACGATATTGATTTTAATTTCATTTGTTGTCATTACTTAACAAAGCTGGAGTTTATTATTAGATTATTTAGGGTGTTATAGTAGTCTTCCACTTATTTTTATCATCTTGCGTTTTTTCACTAGAGCTGTTTTATTGCAAACAGTTGTGCAGTTGCCGTGTGTAATGTGTGGACAGGCCCTTCTTGCTACAAAGGCTGTTAATGAGAAGGCCCGAACGGCTGCATACACGCTGCTTGTTGAAATTGGCCAGAGCTTGATTCGGTGGCATCCAGAGTTAACACAACGAGGTTGTTTGTGTGTCTCGTCGTGCTACAAAATGTGTTCTGTGACAGCTTTTGTTATTGACAGTAGAATATATCTATTAAAGTTATTTTTGCTGCATGCAAGGTTTTAGTATTGTAGATTTTGCATTATGGTATAATGGGACTTGTAAATGATGCAGGGATGAGAAGGATGAAGAGCAGAATAATATTGAATAAGATGGTAGAAATATGCAATAAGAAATAAGTTAGAGAGTCTGGAAACTATATGTTATTTACGGATGAGTCGTTGAGTATTATCGCCATTTTGTCTTTCCAGTTTTACATTTATTAAACTTTTTCTATGTTTGTTATGTTTTGTCTCATTTATCGTGCTTAGTGCGAGTTGCTGCTGCCAGTCAAAATAAACTCTTGTAATTATTATTATTATTATTATGCATGAATATTATTTAGGTGCCGTTAAGTCCAAAAGAACTGCTAGAGCACCTTACAAGATTAAAATAAATATGTCCTGCGGTGTAGGCTAAACAATGCTGGGCCTATAGGATCAGTTAGTGAACGAGCGACTGAAAAGCTTGGTATTCAGTCGCCATTTGAAAACTGGCAGTGACGGCGCTGCAGTGACGTAATAAATATAATAAAGTGATATTCCTGTTTTTAGTAAAAATGTGTGTGTGTTGTCCGTTGACTGTTTTAGAAGCAATTCATCAGTACATGGTGATGATAATGGCTGGATTTGCAGGCAACCCACACATGATAGCATGCACAGTTCTTGCACTTACAAAACTTGTTCATGATTACAGAGGTATAGTGCCATTGTTCTGTGGTTCACTGTGGCATTAGTGTCATTATGTCTACTTATGTTTGCTGTGTAATTGGGCCCATTCCATAGGGCCATAGCGGTCCCCTTTGTCACGCATTGTTGTTGTTGTTGTCGTGGACATCGCACGCCGCCTGCGCTTTAGCTGGCGTTCGACTAGCGACACCTGGTGACTGGCAGTGTAACGGCTGTTCGCAGTAGCGAATGGGCCCAACATTTTTCAAATGCTTCTTGTTAGTTTATGTATAAATTTACTACTTACTGGTACACTTGGGAATTCAGATGCATTTGTGAACCACGTGCTGCCTTCAACCACTGTCTGTGATCTGGGAATTCTATTTATAGACAGTGAAGTCAGCATGTGGTCCCATGTGTGTCGTACGGTGTCAGGATGTTTTGCTGTGTTATGACGGCTCTGCAATATCAGACATTCATGTCCGACTCCGTGTTTCATTTGCTGGTCACGTAGCTGAGCTTTCCACACCTGGACTATGGCAATGCATTACTCGCAGGGCTTCTTACGTCCAAGCTCCGTCAACTTCAGTCGGTGCTCAACGTTGCTGCCAGACTAATTTATTGATCTTCTCGGTACGATCACGCCACACCGTTGCTGCGAGACCTTCACTGGCTGAGGTCTCGAGAACACATTAACTTTAAGCTGGCTGTGCTCATGTACAGATGCCTGTATAGTCTGGCACCACAGTATCTTTCCGACCATATCCAGCTCATCACTGATTCCAATTGTCGTCATTTATGGTTGTTGTCGTCCATACAGTTAGTGATCCGATGTACACGGCTGTCTATGCCGCTGATCATGCTTTTCTGGTGGCCAGATAACGCATTTAGAACAGTCTACCATCCGATGTCACCTCAGCTTCAACACTGACAAGTGTTTCGAATCTGCCTTAAAACTTATTTGTTTTCCTGGTCCTTTCCATCACTCCCCCTCATAACTGTTAACATTATTGCTTTTTTTGTTTCTACACTGTGTATTGAGTGTTTTAGCAGTCTTGCACTTTTGGCCACTTTAAATAACTTTTATGTAATGTAATGTAATGTAATTTGTTAAATGTGATTGTGCACTTAAAAAAGAGTTTTTATGATAACTTTTATTTTATCGTAGCACATATGCATCTGCACACATGCAGTGGTCCATCATCTTCTCCAGAACAACAAGAACAGTATGTTACACCATGAAGTATCTATAAAGCCACTTTTGCTTACTGTATATGCAATGCTCATGTAATGAGATTTCCCATTATAAATTGCTTAGACATGTCATAGTTTACGTTTGTCATGTTGTACGATGATGTTGCAGCTCATGTGGATGAGCAGTTGCTTCAAGTTCTTATTGACAGCGCCAATTTGCTTGTTGCGTCAAAAGCTCGTGAAGTAGTTCTGTCTGCTCTTGGTTTCATCAAAACTCTCCTGCTAAGTTTCTCTGCTAACTTTGGCCCATTCCTGAACCAAGTTGTGAGCATTCTTTTTTTCATTTTATTACATTATTTAGCTTATTGTCATTCATAGCTACAGCGAGTTTATGGATTGTGTCCAAATTAAAAAAAACGTGTACATTCTGAAGTACTTGAGTGTGTTGCTTGCAGGTGTCAAGTTTGGTGTCCATGACAGAGGATTGCCAGCGCCACTTTCGATTTAAAGTGAAGGAGTTATTTGCCATTCTTATTCGCAAATTTGGGTTTGCTATTCATTTACTCATACTGAGAGAAAGCTCAGCTGATTGTGTGAAATGTTGACTCGACTGTAACTTATGGCATCATTCCACTGACATTAGAACTGTGTGGTATATGCTTGTTCCAACCTGTTTTTAATTAGTGCCCCCTTTCAATTTTAAAGTCCTTTCAACAGGCGGCATATTTTAGCTAAGTATTTATTCGTAACAGTTACTTATTAAATTTTGTAATTCAAATAACTTAACAGTAAGAACTATGATATTTATTTTGTTGCTAATCTATTTAATGACTGGTAATTTTTTTCTCTGTTAACTGTATACAAGGGACAAAAATAATATCAGTTGTCACTTAAAATTTGTGATTTCTGACATGTTGTTGTTATGTATCTCAAAATGTAGTAAAGTAAAATTTACACTTACGTTTTTTCTGGGTATGCATTATTTGTAGTCAAACGTGGTCGTACTTTGTCTATCAGCTGTTAAACCGATGGACTGCAGAGTAGCTGTGCAGCCAGTATGATGTCGTGTGCAGCTATGATGTCATTCATGGCATGGTTCCGGACAGTCATCATAAGTTGTTGAACAATATGCGCAAGGCACAGCAGCGTAAAGAGCGGCGAAAGATGGAAGAGATGACAAACGAGTCTTCTCACGCCATTGATGACGATTGGCCTCGGAAACGCAAGCATGACACGTATGTTGTTCTTGTCACTGAATGTCTGTGCAGGCCTGAGAGTGGTAAGAACAAGCCGGGTTTATTGTTAAGTCAGACATCATGCTAGGTGACCAATCCAGGCTTTTGTTTTTTGTTATATTTATGTTTCTTTAGGTTGGTGCATGTGTGTATTTCTATTGTGTTAGGTTAGTTTCTTTAGTATCATGCTAATTGTTTGGCTGACAAGAATGTCTCTGAAGTTAACTATTTTTGTGTCAAGAGTCATATACAATCTGGTTTTTGTTCATATGAATTATTTTTCATACCTTCCACATGCTAGACCTTTGGTATAACTGGAGTGGTGATTGTCATATCCAAAATGCCCTTTTTGGACACATTTATTTATCTCATCAGTTCATTGCATTATGACCTTGATTTTTTGCGCCATAGAAATACACTTACTTACTTACTTACCTACCTCAGACATGCACAGCCTAAAAGTGTCTAAGCACTTAGTGAGATTCAAATGATTATTTTTACAACACATAGAGAGTTCCAAATGAGAATTGAGCATGCTACTAAATGTATAATTTCTTTGATAGTCATGAATTAAATTGATTATTAGTGTGTTGAAATGTGTTAGTAATAGATGATGTTTGAGGGAAATCTCATCAGTATTATACACACAGTTGTATTTGTATTATAATGCAGCAGGTTATTTGTACTAGTTTTATTACTGGACTGTGAGACGTGTTTTATGTCAATTTCAGCGTGGATGAGTTAATCCAGTCGTCGGACTCTGAAATGGAAGACTTGATAGAGGAGCCGGCATCTAAGAAGACAAGAAGAGCAACTCGCGAGGAGAAGAGGTCGAAAGCTTGGTTGAAGGAAGATGAAGATATTGTTGACTTTCTGGACCCAGCTGCTGCACGAAAAGTTGTCGGTAATGGATTTTGTTTAATATTTTATCACTCTGTAATACTGGTATACTGATAATTAACTGATAGTGCAATAATAGCAGTAATATCAGCAATCATTTTACAGCCATTATATAGGTGAACTTGTATTAATTGGCAACTGCAAGTTATGTAGCAGCATTTTCCATTAGTCAGTTTGATTTATATTGTTTTTAAATTGATTTTAATTTTGGCTGCACTACAGTTAGGACACCGTGCAAAATGTTGTCTCCATAAGTTAGATAAAAATGCACATAACATTATACAGTCGTGCACTTCAGGCGCTTGGAGTGGTGGACCTGTTGTGCTATATGGCTGCACAGTGCCAGAAGACACTGGTGTGTAAATGACTTGTAAAGAGTTGATACGTCATGAACATGAAGGAGTCACGAATTTAACGTCTTGATCGCTGCTAGTCCGGTGCGCTAACTGTTAGATGACCATGCCACTAATACTAGGAGTAGGACTGCACCAGCATAGCCATCGATCATTGCTGTCTATGTTGAATTATGCTCATAATTAATCATATCTTTCTGTTATTTATATGTTGCAATTGCAGCTACAAAGCCTGATAATGGCGGTGGCAAACGGAAGCCAGTTAAGCATTACTTCAAACTGTCTGCCGATGGTCGTCTAATTATTACTGATGACACCATGCAGCAAGGTCAGTAGTTTGTAAAAAAATAATAATTCTTAAGTACGTAGAATTTCTCAGCTTTTAGTCATTAAAATTTTGGTGTATTGTTGGATATTTGACATGAAGCATTTTTGACATACCTGCATGAATGAACTCGAGTGACATTCTGTGAGTGATTATCATGGTCAGCACTTGGAATGGCATCCGGCCACACAGAAACTTGCACCAGGGGACAAGCAGTTAACTCGTGTTGACATGGAAGTGGCAGCTAAACTGATATATGTAAAGGCTTATTATGTATTTGTTCATTGGTCCTGTTGCCTGTTTGGTAGTAAAATCAATTTATCGATATCATATGCTTACATGCATATTTTTAACATATTTTAGATGCTAAAAGTCAATCACAAACTCCTGAGGATGTCGAAGATTTTGCACAAACTGAAGCTGTTAAGGTATTTTTTTTAGCTTATTGTTTAATTTACTGTTTATAATAAAGTGCAACTAATTTAACAAATAGCTGAAAACTTCTGTTATTGTGTAGGCCCTATGCATTTATGAGAAACTCTCCATTTAGACGATTTTTTGTCCATTGTTTGTATTTGAACAGCGGAAGCGTCGCACTTCATCACGTGTCTCTGATGAGTATGAAGATATTGACGAGGCTGAAGAGAGTAAGAGTGTTTATCGAGGTAACAGATCTCACTGCTCTGATGTTTTTTTTTGTTAAGATGTATATTGTAACGCACTTGAAGTTTGTAGAATACTGCATTACAGATATGATGGACATGAAATGTTTGACGTAAACAAGCATATAGTTGCGCTGTGTAAGGGACCAACCAAATTCAGGAAATAGCGACCATGTCACCTACCATGAAATTAGCTGTCTTCTGTCAAAAACATCCACTTTTGTGAAATTTTGTGAAATCTGTAATTTTTGTCAATTTTTTCATTTGTGAAGATTTTTGAACTATAACCAATATGTCTTTATAAAGATTTTGTCGTTTGTTGTGCGTCACACTTCGACTATTGTTAAATTAGTAATTAGGGAGCATTATTTACTTCACAACATGTAGCTGCGTGTCATTCTTCACATCATCATTGGCTTGTTTGGCATGGAAGATGACAGATTTCCATTGCTCAGCCATTGAGCGCTACATTATAGCCTGGCTAGTTGTCTGGTACCATATATGGTATTAGTTTGTAACTGAAGTGATAGTAAACTGATCAGTGTTGAATGAACTGATATTGAATTTGATATGTATTAGAACTGGATAGCATTTTATCAGTTAATAGTTATCAAACACCTTGGAGTGAGGGACAGTATCCCGAAATTTACATCAATTTGGCAAAGACTGTCTATGAATTTTCTGTGAAATTGGTCATATTTTTAAAACCCTCCGAGCAATTGTAATTTTTTTCACATGAATTATGTTGGTCCCTAATGCTCATGTATTGATGTTGCAGCCAGTGGTAAAGGCATTCACCGACCACTGAAGTCAAAACACACTGAACTAGCTGGTCACCAGTATCGTGCAAAGGTATTATCTTTTTTGTTCAGTTTTATTCCAGTAATTACATACATCACTACTGGGAAGTTTAATACTAATATATCTGAAAACACATTCAGTATTATTTCTCTTGATGCTGGAAGTATTGACACTGCTAATGTCATGTTAGTTCACTTCTGTTGTTGAACTAAAGTTGGTCGGTGACCAACTGATCAAACTTGCCTCAAAGAACCTACTTGTTGGCTTTATGTTATTAATACTTAATACTATGGTAATGCATTATTTCACCTTTTTATTTGTAACTGTTTTCATTCACTGCTTAGAAATTGTTGGTTGGGTATCATAAAGGACTTATAAAGGACTCTTATCGTGAAAGGTTCCTGTGGATTCTGGTTGGCAGTTAGGCGTAATGGTAACGTCTTTGTTCACATAAACAAAGTTACTCTCAAGCGTGGTTAGTACTCGGATGGGTGACCATTTAGCAGATGGTTTACGCTGGCCACCTCAGTATGTAAGCAGCCACCCAGGCCAATTCAGCTCCTGCTCTGTGTGGGGCATGAAGTGAGTACCAGCCAAAGTATGGTGAATGGTGATGCCCTGCAGCCAGAGAGTAACGGCAGGATGGCTTGTAGATCAATCTGTGGGTGGCAGACAAAACTGTTATCCCATTAACACATGCCACTTTAGAGATGAATGTCACACGCACACATTATAAAATGCTTAGATATTTACTTTGGCAGACTAACTCGGCTAGACGTGCTAAGGTGGAATTGAATATGTACAGAAAGCTGGTGGTGATGTGAAGAAAGCTGGAAAACCAGATCCATATGCATATGTTCCTCTGCAACATCAGTTTCTCAACAAAAGGTACACATGGCACTATAAGGATGCCATAATGCAAGTCAACATAAATGACTATCTTACAGCAAATATCCTTCTAGCCACATAGTTTTTTCTGTATTTAATGATTTCATGGCCACTGTATGTACCATGAAAGTGCCATGAAAATATTTTTCAGTTTTCAATTATGTTTTACTGTCTTCTGTCTGTATATTTTCTCTATTGTTGTATTTTATGACCATATTTTGACTACTTTTAATTATAAAAAAACATTGAGACACATTGCACACATGCTGGATTTTTAGAGGTGGAAAACCACTCAGACTGAACTGGTGATTAGATATTAACAGTCTATCTGTTTTATGCTGTTATGCCTGACACATGTTAAATAAAATAAAATAAAATAAATGCTCCAAAAACTTGCAAAAGTTAGCAAAAACTTTTGCAAACATTAGCAGTATTTTATCATTGGCATATTGTTGCAGCCAATCACATTGGCGAAATGCACAAAATGCATATTTATTACACGGACAGACCATAGATCAAATGATTTTCAGGACTCCCGACAAGGACAGAATGTCATGAATGACGTCACACAGGCATTAAACTAAGTTAGCCGGGAAAAGTAATAAAAATCGGCGATTAACATTTGTCTGTAAATTTTTAATTTAATGCATGGTTTGGAGGACCCTTCAAAAGGGTACATACCGGTACCATTCATTAATCACTTCACAGGATCAATCGGCAGATGGACCCCATTATTAATCTGGTGAACACTTTTGACAATTGACACAATGCCCCGCCCACATATTTGCATATTATTTTAGCATTAACATATTGTTTTAGAGTATTTTGACAGAGGTGCTGCAAATATTTGCAAGCTTGCAAAATTTTTAGCAAACTTTTGTGCAAAAGTTTTTGCAAACTTTTGCAAGTTTTTACACCATTTATTTTATTTTATTTTACATGTGAGAGCAGTCTTAGATATGTGATAAAATGACTGTTGATGTAGATGTGCACATAATGGGCAAATTATTTCCGTCCAAAATATGGTGATCAATTGCTGCTGCAGCATATTTGGTTTTGATAGCAAAGTTAATGCACTTTCTGTGACTGAATTTAAAAGTGTTGCGGTGGTTAATTTAGGAAAAGAGCAAAAGCTACTGGCCAGTTTAAACATCTGGTGAAGGGTGCACGCAAAGGAGCCGTGAAAGGACAGAAACAGAAGAGAAAGCAAGTGAAAAGGAGCAAATGAACTGTTGTTGAACATTACTTTTTCTTGTATACAGTCACAGAAAGACAGCCCTTCCAAAGATTTGCGGCATGTGATGTCGATGTTGTCATTCACAACAGCTAAGAGTGACAACCTTACTTGAAAAACAGTGTGTTGAATTTTCTTGTTATAAACACAGTACTACTGACATTACTGTGGTAAAAGTTTTCTGTTAATGAGCACCAGAGAGCTACCCAGGCAGATTTGTGAAGATGGATAGAAGTTATCATTACTTCTTAAGAATTTGTTGTTAATTCATCAAATGGTAATTGATTACAATTAAATATGTACTCCATTTGACGTGCACACATTCTCCATTTTTTCCTTTTTTCATTTACCTAACTCCAAGAATTAATCTCTATTAAATCTAAATATTAAAGATTTAATAG
>Ga0209782_1000450_pt1 | contig 17765 bp, 13 predicted proteins | sample WorMetmaBAHAMAS1_FD_187390 | JGI IMG/M metagenome (GOLD analysis project Ga0209782, IMG submission 187390) | Marine gutless worms symbiont microbial communities from Max Planck institute for Marine Microbiology, Germany - Inanidrilus... | ecosystem: Host-associated > Annelida > Digestive system...
GCTTGTCCGCGAGTTGTATTGTCTGCGAGTTGCCCTGTGTGCGAGTTGACTTGTCCGCGACTTGACTTGTGTGCGAGTTGGCTGTCGGCGAGTTGGTTTGTCCGCGAGTTGTCCTGTTACCTAAGAAATCATCTGTTGGAAGTCATTGTCCGATAGGGCCTTAACACTAAAGCAAAAGTGTGATGGCTTCCAACAATGTATCCAAAAGTCGGCAAATAAGACAGCTTGAGTGGGCACAGGATCAATCCTATTAATCTGTTTTTACACGCCTACTGTTAAGGTTGACTGCAGTTTATAGCATCTTGTCACTAATTCTTCAGTGCAGTGAAGAACATAGTCATATGGAATGTGGACTGCTGCCTGTGTCAGCGATAAAATTCTGTGTTGAAAATTATCGGACGTCTACATCGGCCAGTTATGTCCTTGTAAAAACGTGGCATGAAATGACTAGCTGGTCACGCAGCTTGGCAGAGAACAGAGTCGTCTCTGGAGCTTCACCGAACACTGCCTCCGGTGCGACGAAATTCCCTGCACCCGCTGAATTCTCTCTTGAACGGTATCGGCACCGCAAGACCGAGCACACGCAGACCACGTCGACCATTCCGTGTACCGGCAGTGATCAGTGTCGCTGCAGGCCGGCCTGGAACATCTTTTCCGACGCAGTTTCCTCCGCGGACACTTCTTTCCACCTGCAGTCGCCGGCCGAACGACTGTCCGTAAACGTGTTCGAACGCCGTGTCTTCCGCAGGTGACCGAGCAGTCGCTCCATGCAGACCACGAAGACATGGCACAGTCCACCACAGAAGCAGGGCTGTCTTCTACATCAGAGTGCGAGGCTTCAGTAGCCTTACTGCGTGCGACTGTACTAGCTGATAAAGTACTGACATCGCTTTCAGTACCATTCCCTTGTCCCATATGCCTCCGGTATTGTCTACATGCCTGCATACACTCTTCCTCCGTGCTATATCGATTAGCACTTCCCCGACATCCACTATAAAGAAATGTCCGACAACCACTTACGTTGTCATCGTAATACCATCGGAGAAAATTTCCTTTGCATGGACCACTATCGGCTGGAGAATAGCACCTCGACAGCACATCCGTATTGAATGCCGCGATAATTCCAGCATCAGATGGCTGACATTTTTCTTCTTCCTTCAGAGTCTGATTGCAGAATGCCTCGACTCCCCTCTTCCGGAAGAAGCGGTTTCGGCGTCGAGAGCAGGATCGGACACGAGCATCATGAGGTGAGCAAAGAACAAAGCCATCAGTGCAGGAAGACCACTCCGACCAGCCAAACAGTTCACATCGCGGCACGCAGTTGGTGGTTTTACATGGCTCCGATGTCGTCTGAAGCAAGTTGGGGCATGAATCAGTCATTGTGACGACCGCTCGAGTTCTTGTTCGACTTCCGGTGCCGCAAGTGGCCGAACACTCGCTCCACTGACCCCACGACCCCATTACACATGGATCATGGTGCGGATGATCCATTTCCACAGACGCGTCATCCACCTTCATCACAACTGTGTCTTTAGCTCCGACTCGGCTGCACGATGCAGCATCGTCATCTGGCTTTGGGTCGAACCGATGTAGCCGCAAAAGTGCAACTGGCTCTGCTGGCCAGAACAGCAAACCTGGATCACTCTCAGCATTATCTGGGAGACGGTGGATTGGCTGTTGTTTATTTGCTGATGTACGTGAGTTGCTGCTGTGGACTCCAGCATCCCATGCAAACAGCCGAACTACTATGTCAGTCAGCCACGTGCAGTTATCGAGACAGAGGTCGAGCGCCGACACACCCACGCACCAGTCGGGGCTGGGACTGAGCCGAGACAAGATGGACAGAAGATGATGTCTGCGGTCGACGCTGAAATGTGCCCATCGCTGCTGCTGCATACCATGTTCTTGTGTCCACTTGATACCGGGTGTCTTAATCACCGTACGAATCTTAGAACTCTGGAAACAGCACAAAACAGCATCATTAGCAGTCCGAGATACTGAAACCAGTTCATGAATTATTAAGAGTTTGCACAACTGCGAATGACCTTGATCAGTCCTTTGACTTGAGTATGGCAGCAAAAACCAGAAGCTTATATCACGACTTCCGACAGTTGCAATGTTGTTCGGCAGACAGGGACGAAGGCCAGGAACTTGACCTCCAAGGCCAAGAAGACCAAGTTGTCCTCAGGTCCTTCGATGACAGGGATACATCCTTGAGGACACCAACTGTTTCTGTTGCATTTTCAATATCTTACCACTGGGCAGGTTTATCGTATAGTGGCCAAAATGACTCTGAAAATCACTTACCATCACTGACAGCATTTGACAGATTCTATAATGACACTCACCATGCAATAAATATGATAATAACACAACAAAACCATGCAGACCATTAAAGGCAATTTTTAGCAACATTTGCAACATTTATTACAAACAAATGCCATGATGAATGACTACAAAAGTAACGCAATCACAAGCCTTGCGCCTGATTTCATCTTCCAGTGCTCGAGTGTCTCCCGACTGGCAAATGTCACTGACGCCTTCCGATGCCAATGTATTGAAGCGCCACATGACATAGTGTTCACTGTGCGATGAACCCACAACTGGCGACCAGCCAAGCAGAGAGGTGTCGATGTCCGGAAACTGATCGCGGTGAATACTTTGAGACCAGAGACTGTGAAATGTCATCTGATACTTCGCTGTACCACACGCACAGCAGTCGAATTTCGAAGAAACATCCACGGTCTGAATATTTCCAGCATCGCTGTGTTTGGCACAAAGCACTTTTGTCAGGGCTCCGTCATCTTTGTACCAGACACGATCTGCTATTACTGTGCCTCTGAAGCATGCACAACATCAGCGAAACATAACTGACAACAGTTCAACTTTGTTCAGCATAGTACTGCATGTAAGCTGCTATCTTAATGAACATCTTACTTAAAGTAAAAACACCTTCTAATGACATGATGCTACTTTAGCACAGTAAGTTATCACCATCGCATTGAATGTTAGTTAAACAATTTATCAGGCAGTAGCACCTAAACAAATGATCTTTAGAGAGCAGCATTAAGCAGGCATCAAAGCTGCAGTATAACACTTCGTAAAACTAACTATCACATTATATATGTAATTTCCCACTCAAAGCTCAGGTGTCAGTAAACAAAAATCAATTACACAAATAATACATATTATTTTAAATAAAAAGTATCACAAATTTGATTGACGAAACATCAGAGACCATGATTGGTCACTATTTTGTATCTAGACAATGACAACACTGTAAAACTTATTCTATTCTACAAGGAAAATCAGTGTTTTTCTTGCAAATGAAGTGTAGCATACTATCATAATCACAATATGCTCCTGGTGTATCTACAATGTACAACATCTGTAAATTGAGTTTAAAATCTCTGATGTACGAATAGATCGAGAAATATCCTTGAGATGTCCTCTACCTCGAGGATAAAAATCTGCAGCCTCGAGGACTGTCCTTGTCCTAGAGCAGGCTTGGCCTTAGCGTATTAGGCAACTTCCGTAATTGAGATGAAACCAAAAAAAAAAACAAAAAAATTGCTGTACACATTATTTTGTAACTTGTTTACATGGATACCACTAAGTACTTGTGCATTTGTACATCGTACAATGGTCGAGTACTGTTTTATCAATTACTTTTGTATTTCAAAGCCTAATCTTCAAGACGCACCAACACAGACAGCGGAAAGATGTGACAAGGAAGTTCAGGAAAATTATTAATGATATATCTGTTGTGGGTGTTAAATTAAACAGCAGGAGTTAGTTTTAGCTGGACCTTCCCCTATTTTTTCCAGGGCCAAAACATGAAAATTTTACAATGGCCCCTATTGGCACTTTTAGCCTTGTGACACTATATCTCAGAGACACACCAATGGAGATCTGGGAAATTGTTGGGTATATATGTCGCATAAGAAGTTCTCACTAAAGCACACTGGTTTGGGGACCCTCCCCAATTTTTACAGGGGCAAAAAGGCAATTTTTGGTAAAATGTTTAAAGAGATTATCAACCTATGACTTACTATTCCACAAACAAAAGGAATATGGGAAAACCATAAGAAGTAGCTGTTAGTCAGTGAATATTAGAATATATCCATACCAAATTTGGTTGAATAATAATGGACATCTGTTTATAGTTATAGGCATGGAGTAGGTTACTTGCAGCAGTGCACTAACAATTATGTCTAAATGGCAGATCAAATGTCCATAAAATTTGGCGTGGATATCATATTTCTGATCGGAACTTGTCTGACCATTCCACTGTATTGCCAGCTGGCGAATACAGTGGTACTTGTACTTGTGATGTAAGTACTTGTACTTATACTTGTACTTGAGGCTTTGGTACTTGTTGCCATGTAGTCCTTTCCATGGAATTGACCAAACTGATGCTGAAGTTCCTCAACCGAAACGACTGACATTTATTGCCACTTATTTCATCAAACCATCCACTCTGCAGCCAGGAAGCAGCTAAATAAGTATCTGGATATGGAACCCATTGACAGCGATGACGATTATATGACATTCTGGGCAAAATGGCACTGTACTGACCAAGCTGTTCACACCAGCACTGCCTGAGTGCTTCCAGTACTGCTGTAGAATGCATATTCAGCCAGGGAAGCATCATACTGTGACTGCACAGAGCATGCATGAGTGACAATATGCTACCACAGATGAATTTCCTTAAGTGCAATCGACCATGTGATATTCGTGATTAATTAGATTGGTGCCAGAAACCAACTCGTACAACATCACCTTAACTGCTAAATTACAATTAAGACTATACAATAGTAGATGATACCTAAATTCAACACACATGTTGAGACGTACAGAAGATTTCCACATAACACTGACTTCTGCTCTTGGTAAGCTGTCCACAGTTGTGACAATATGGGAACAACTTGCATGAAATGCTAATTGACCTCCATCAACTAGATGAAACTTGCCAACAGTGGCATTTTCATTTGATGAATTATACGGAACAGCAACTAGATAAGCACCCGAAAACATGTGATCTGTTGAAGTTCCAGATACACTAATTCGATACATGCGTTCAGGTGCGTAATGCTGCAGGTGTGGGTCATCATCAACCTTTATCTGAAATCCCCCATCACCTGGTGTTCGTTCAGTATATGTATAAGACGGTATTCTTGCACACAGATTCACAACTTCTGCTTCATTTGTGACATAATGAGAGCACGTCGAACAGCTCACCAACGTAACAAGGATTATTGTCATACGTTGCATTTTATGTGCATGTACCCACGTCTAGATCCACGTACATATTGGCGGGAAACTTCTAAATATCGTGGCAGCCCATCCGTGATCCGTGACAGCAACATGACATCATCATTGCATCATCAACCTCAACCCCAAAGACATTACAGACTGCTCGTCTTAAGCCATGCTGCTAAAGTGGAAGTTTACACAAGGAAATCAACTGCTAGAGTGTTACAAGCACGTCTGAACCAACAACCAAATTCAACAACAATCATCCTATCCGAACACATTCCACGCCGTCAAGTTGTTTACATCTTCGGGCCTACGTCATCCTCAGTCAACGTGCCTGGGAATACAAGGCCGCTCGCTGGCTGACTAGCGTGCTACTGTGCTGCAGATAGGGGTGTTAGCATAGCAGGACGTCATGCATTACTGCGAATATTAAGCTATTTATGCAAAGAACAACTCAATGCAACGTGACTTTTTATTTTAAGGCAATAGGACGTTGAAACTATAAAGAGATTGAAGAAATATTAATAATTTAAATTATGAATATCCGGTGTGTCATTGCCTATCTCCCCCAGTGTACTATACCCAGTAGCCACTTAGGCAAAGCACTTTGCTGCGGGAGCGATCGGCCAGCGACGAGCATTGTTGCCTTGTTAATGTAGTTAAAAAAGCGATTTTGTCATGTAAGGTGGCCTGTATGTAAACTAGCAAAACTTTTATTCTGGTTACGAGTTGTTGGTGAGTTTTAATATGTTTCTGTTCCGCGATATCGCTGCAGATTTCGACAGTAAAGTAGGGCATTTTCGCGCGATCACGCCACTTCGCACGCACGCAGGTCATCAGCTGTTGACTTCCGAAGCCGGCGGCCATGGTTGCTGCTAGATAGGCTTAGCTATTGTTGATTGTCGGTCAGTGAATTCAGTTACAGTTCGTCACTTCTTTATGGACACTTTTTGCCAGTGATGGATTAGTTGAGCGGTTCTTTGTAAGATTTATTGAACGAATTAATGGAAGCTATAGTGCCGTATTCATGAAGTGCTTGCTCTTGCTGCATGTCCACACCATGACCAGTGGAATGTCCTGTACAGGTTGTCACCAGTGAAGAGCATCCATTCCCGAATCCAGACCTTTGGGCCATTGTGCCTTGGCTTAATGGGCCTGTGAGGATCGATCTGACTGCATCTAGTAATGTAGTTGATGTATTTATCTCTGCTAGATACGCAGTTTTCATCGGTAAACGAACGAGGCTAAGTTGTATGTAGGCTAGACTGCATCCGGCCTGTAAAAAACCCAATCCACTAATCCCAGAGGTTTTGCTTAAGAACAAGTTGCAGGAGAATGGTTGACCCATATTTGCCTGGGAAAATCTCTGTTAATCAAAAATGGTAGTTATTAATATCATATTTGTACAAAATGTGCTATATTTTTCATTGTGTTGGTTTTAGGATGGCTGATGCCTCACAGAGTTTGGGACGATTTCGCCGGACACGTTCCGTGTCGTTGTCCGGAGACGCAGAGTTTGTGAGGCCGAGCAGACCTGCGTTCACTCAGCTGTACACCGGACGAAAGTCGTCGGACTACTGCGGGACGCAGGAACGCTGGGCTGGTTCTCGCCTGAGTTTATATCATGAGTTTACACGGACGTCATCTTCGAACTGCATTGACCAGTACCGGTACCGTGACGTCAGCAGAGCCGCTGGTGATCGAAATTCGCTGCTGCGTTTCAGTTTGTTTGACACGGACGGAGTGCTTCGCTTGAACTGTCTACCGGATGATTGTCTCGAGCACATTTTTAGCTTCCTGAACATCAGTGAGCGAGGCACGGCTGCACAGGTAATGCGACTGTGAGCTGCAAAGTTTATAGTGAAATTGACTAGACAGTGCAGTAGGCCATGCATGCTTACAACTGCCATAGTGTAGCCGGTAGATACCATGAGTAAAAGATTAATAATGATATTATACAGAATGCTAGTAGTGTGCTGTGCAGTCTAAAAAATAAAGAGGGCTCAGCAACTGAAAATGACAGTGATAAGTTTTATGCAACTGTAGAGCAAATGATGAACAATGGAAAGAGTAAATGGCTGAGTTTTTTTATTGCATCAGACCACTCTAGAGTGATCTGCCCCTGTAGGCTACTATGTTGTGCTTTTACTACGTACAAGCGATTCACTCCACTTTCTTTAATACCAGATATGACCTCTCAGACTGCTCGGATATTCGTCGGAGATGACATCCAGACAGCGTGAGAGTTGTATACTTGTTTGTGTACTTTTTGGGAGCCAAAACGATTTATAATTCTGACGAAAAGTGTGTATTTACAGTGTGTTTCGTCAAGTTAACTGATGTTTATATAAAATCCGTTTGGGAATAGTCCTCCATATTTAGTTAAAGGTCGGTGATTAATTTTCCAGGTGTGTACGGACTGGCATCGGATCATCCGTCGTCCATCTCTATGGTCGGTAATTGACCTGATGTCATTTCCGGCATGCTGCAGTGCAGTCCAGTCCGCACGACATCAGTGCACGTACTTGTGCTACGCGAGTTATCGGCATCGGTTGAAACAGTTTCTGGAGTATCTTATAGCAATTCGTCCCGTGATGAGAACACTGAAGTTTGCATTGGACATTGATGACCCGGCTGACGGATATCGCTGCTTACTGTCTGAACTGATACGGGTACGTGTGAATTTTCTGCTCTCCTTTGCCAACATTTTTCACATATTTGAAATTGTTTAAATGCAGGCTGTATATATCTGTGAACCTTCAGTACTGAATGCAATTGTTGTAGACAGCAGTCGACTTTCTGCTGTCTTGTGCGATTGTCAGTGCCGCACATCTCTGCTAGATGGTCATAAACACAGAGAAAATGGCCACGCCACATAGGTCATCTCATTACTGTTATGTTATTACTGTCTCAAAAAGTGCGAACTAGCAGTCAGACTTTGTCAGTGTTTTTTGTTTCTTTTACACATCTGTCGTTCGTTCCAGGTTGCACGATGCCACGAAATGAAAGTTGCCGAGCTTGTCTGGACGGAGACGCCGGCAAAACGCCCGTACGCCTGGCAGTCGGTGAGCGCCACGTGGTCGACAAGCGACATGCGTGACCTGATGTTCAAGCGGCATCATCGCCAGCGGCACTTTGTCCGCTTCTTTGACCTGTTCACTGCAACTGTGCCAAATCTTGTCGTGCTTTCGTTGCCGTTCGACTGGTCGGAACGATCGATGTTGCTGCTCAAGCGACTTGTGAATCTGCGCGATGTCAAGCTGTCAAAGTATTTTCGCTACGCGCCCGTCAACTCCGAACTGTTCACCGATACGTTTGCGTCGTTGCCACATCTTCGCCGATTGTCACTTGAACTTTGGACTGAAAGTTTTGGAGGATTCTCTTACTTACAGTTAAAGGTTTGAGTTTCTGTGTTGAAATAGCTGACTAATGTTTATTCTGCTCTTATGTGCACATTTCATAAATTTATCGTGTGTTTTTCTACAATTCATTCGTGCATTCTCACGTAAGCTAATCTGTATTGATATCCACCGTAACCTGATGACATCACGACAGGTATTGGGTATTAATCAAAATTGTATTATTACCACCAGAAGTCTGGTCTTATGGATCGACATGTCTGAGCTAACTATGTTGACATGTGACTAATGATGTAAGCGTGTTTTTAAAAATGGTTTTAGGATTCTGACAAACAATGATATCATTCTAAGGGAGGGGATAAGTTTGAAGGCAAATGTGGGGCACCTCATTGTAAAAAATGGGGAGTTTGAAGCATGAACCGTCAGAGCTGCGGTTTGGGGTTATGCGTGGGGTTGGCCGAGGCATTGGTGGTGACACAGCCTATTGCCAGACTACTATAGGCAATCTTGTTTCTGTTATTGCAGTCGTCAACTCTAGAGTTCCTCGATGTGTCCGCATGTCGAGGGATCTTCATCAGTGAGATGACTTTGCCGAGTCTCATCACATACCGCATGGCACGCAGTCCGCTGATCCAGACGTTCGACGGCGGCGTTTGGGTCAACGCGCTCAAAGACACGCCGTGCGTCTACGACGTCTTGCGTGATGGTGCACCTCGACTCTGTCAGCTGAACGCGTGCCAGATGCAGCCGGACTGGTCCGAGAACGCGTTTGACGACGACAGTTTTCAGCAGGTGCTTGCTACTATCTGCTCCTGCACCGAACACAAAACTGTGGGCACTGTCGATGACTGACGTGACGTCGGCTGCTGTGATTGATACAATACTCAGTTGTCATGGAGACCGTTACCTGATGGAGCTTTCAAAGTGTGTGCACAACGACTAGCTGGTCACTTGTTTGGCCGATACGGTCACTGTTGATATCTTGTGAATGATGATGGCCTGTTTTCCTCTTGTCTGAACGCGGTTTTGTGTGTTTTTTGTGACTTGAGAAAACGATGTAGTTTTTGTAGAATTGTGTACATAATGTGTCTACAGGTTGTGACGTAGCAGTTTAATGGCTTGAGTGTTGACCAGGGTTGCCATGTGCATGCCTAGGAGCTCTATGAATTGGCGGTTTAGCGTTATTGTAGCTTCGTTCGTCACATGAACGAAGTTGCTCAACGTTGAGCCCAGTTGGTAGTGGGATGGGTGACCGTCTTTAGGCGAGTATACCACCTCGGTATGTAATCAGGTCAACTCGGCCTTGCATCCCTCCGGGGTCGCTAAATCGAGTACCAGCCTTAACTGGCTGTGGTAAAGGTAACACTGTGTGATCCCATATTGCACGCGAGTTCCCGTAGCAGTGAGGCTTGTTGCGAACTGCAATATCTGGTTACTTAGCTTTGCTTATAATTTACCGCTTCTTAGTGTGGTCAGGTAGTTAGGTCCATTTAATAATATACTACCCTCGGCCAATGTCAATAACAAACAGATTTAAAAAGAATAATGTCTATTAAAGTCCAGTTTTAATCACCTAAGTAATTATTGAATGTGTTTTTTTGACATAATAAGCATAATAAAGCAAATGTAGGAAAGTTTTCAATTATTACCAAAATGTTAGGATTAAGTTCATGCAGCACATCGTTAGACTAAGATATATTTGATGGGCGTGTGACGTTAAAGTAATGGGTAATTTTGCATGTAATGAGTTGTGAACGAGGCTATGAGCAGATTCGTTATAACGCTGCAGTGAAATAAGTTGAGACGGTAATGGTGGTATGGATGGACGTGTTTCAAGAAAGTATGAAAATGAGCAGGTGGATTATGAGGTGGGGGTAAGACACCTGGAGATAGATCAAAGAACACCTTGATTGGAGAGAGCTGAAGTAAAACAGCTGTTGGACTTGACAACTAAACAAGGAGGATGCTGTTGACCATTTGTGAACACATTTGTTAATATGAGGAAATTAATAATAGATATTCCATATTACCGACAGAGATAGGGAGTGAGTTGTGAATGTTTGTTCTGTGTTCTCCTGGATAAAGGGCCATTTAGACAGTTTGTTGTTGTCGTTGTGATAAAGAACTATTCTGCCATAGAAGTCAGCATTTTCACCGTACCGGTGTCATGCCAAATATGTCGCATTGCCAAATAACTTGCAGTACGAGATTTGCGCTACATGTGGGAATTATTAAACTTAACCCTAACCCTACAACTAACCCTAAAATCCTAACCCTCACTTTAACAGTAACCAAAGAAATAAATATTAAATAAATAAACACCTGCGCACGAGACTTTGCGAGATCGCGCACGCGCAGTGGCGCAGATGCAAGTTATTTGGCGCTGCGAGATATTTGATACTACACCGGCTTTGCGCCTATCGGTGAACTTCATTACGTATGAAATTCTTGTGCTCATTTCTGAACTTTAAAGGTAATCAGTGTTGCTCATTCGTGCATAAAACATTTCTTTCTGTCATCGTGTGACATCTGTTTTTTTTTGTTTTACTTGTATATAATGTTGCACTTCTAGTTTGTTGCATATTGCACTGCATTTATCTCAGGATTGACTAGTGATATGTTTGTACACTGTACAGATTGCTTCAAAATGTGGACTATTTTTAAAGTGGTTACTTTCGTAATCATTAGAATGAAATTAGAATAAAAAATTCACCATGACGTCTGCAGTCGTGGTATAATCAGAGAGCGCGAGAATTTGTTCCGTGTGAAAAGCATAAGAATGGAATGAATGATGTGATAAGTAACATCCAGTTTTTGGACGATACTGTAGATGCTGTTGTTGCTGTGTAATATCTTCTTTGTCTCGTACCTTTTACGAGTACCGGTGACGACTCAGGTATTGATGCAGTTGACTGAGACTGTGAATTCGGAGTATCCATTGCCATTGTGGGCATGCGATGAAAGCCTGAGGTGTATGAGTTAATTGTTTTTTGAATATGCATATCATAATGCAGAACTGCAGGCTGTTGGCCACTGAGTTGAGAAAAGGCATCGCTGTGCTTTCACCTCTAATTTGGCCCAGAAGTTTATTTGCTGTTTTTTAATTGTTTATCCGTAGGACGTCGCAGTAAATTTCTAACTAGGATGTCATTAAAGATACCAGAACGCCGTAAAATTATTGCTGCTTGTAGAAAATTTTGACTGACAGTGTTAGTGGTCCGTGGTTTGTGTGCCATTTTGTTGAGTCTTGTCTTTTAGCTGCACACTACGACCCACGAGCAGTGTGCTATTTACGGTCAGTTGCAAAGTGAAATATTGAAGTACTTGTATTGCTGAATTTTGAGCACCATAACGTGTGCTGACATTGTTGCAACACTGCTACTGTAAGTAAGTAAGTCTGGATATTTATAAACGGCGCCAGACTTGCTATAACAGTCACAATGGCGCCGGACGGTACGTGGCACACGACATCACTGCAACCAGCACCAGATTAGTGCTGGAACAGATGAGCTTTCGGCTGACGCTTGAACGAAAAGTTACTGTGGTATATTGTTGCTAAAAGATGCAATGCTGAAATTGTTGTTGGGGTCGCCTTAGTACTGTGTTCATAAGCGGACATCAGATGTGCGTCATCGATGTAGTAGTCCTTCAGAAGAGTTGTGGATGGATTTTATGGTCCCATAAATCGATGATGTCAATGAAGTCTTCAGTTACCGTGCTTGACTATGAAAGTGTTACAGACTGTATTTAAAATATCAGCTTCTTTGATAAGTTGTAACTCTAAAGGCACATGTTGAACACCATTAAGTCTTTACCAACGAACAATCCAACAGTGAACATACTGTAAGATTTTGGAGGGGGAGGGTGTGGTCTCCAAAATTGAGGTAGGCTTTCCCATTCATATTTTGATTTGTACTGATAAATTAGATCCAAACTACTGAAAATATGTCACTTGATTAGAAAATGTTGAGATGTAAAACGAGATTCATTGGTTACATTACTCACTAAGAGTAAAGTCAGACATTCTTGATAGGTTACATCCTGTAACCTTTCTGGAAAGGTTACATCCTGTAACCTTTCCAGAATGTCTGACGTGACTGCTTTTGGCATAGCCTGTAGCACACATGTACCTGTTGTCGTGCTTTAAAACAGTGTACATGTGTCGTATGTAAATAAGTTAATACTTTCTTCTGGTTCTTCTGGTTGCAGGAATTCATTTAAGCTTTGTAGAGGTGATGTATTATTGTAATATTTTTGACGGTTCTGTACATATCTCTGCGTGTTAACGTTTCCCTCTGGTGTCTACTTCATTGTAACTAGTTGTCAGTTTTAGTCCAGCCTTTTTGAGATATTTTGCAGTGTATTTTTCTTACCACTGTCGTCTGTCTAATCAGTGACTGGCTGAGTTGCTTTTATATTGTAGATACATAGTTCCGTTCATTTTCTACACCACTGATATTTTTTTGTATGTGCTTACTGGTAGATGCATAGCATAGCACTCATGTTGCAACAATTGCAGGTTTGACCCTCGGTCTTTTTACTTTATGCATTTACCGTGCAGTCTCAGATTTATTTAGCTGAATATGACGCCATGCATCGGACAAGCATGTGGCATTTACAAGTGTTGTATGCCATGTAACTCATTAGTTTTCATCGCAGTTTTTGAAACTCAGTCACAGTTTTATATGCAGTATTTCAGTCAAGTGCAGCAGCTAGCCAGCTCTGTTTACTCATAAAATGCAGGAAAATTTGCCACAAAATGCAATTAATTTTCCTATGCATTTGCGCCTTAGTAGACAGAATTGAACGTGGCCAATTGTTGATGAGCGACCCACAACAGGAATGTGATGGAGCGCATCATTCATATGATGCTGTTGTACAGTTAGCACTTCATGGAGTTACTGTTCATTTTTTATTACTTCATGTTCAACCAGTGTGGGTTTATAATTTTATCATGCATGAGTTTTAGATAATCGTTGTTCTGAAGCCGTCTTACACAGAACCGTTCTTACCTACATACTAGGCAGTCATTTAAAATGTTCTTTTACGAGGGCATTTTTCAAATAAAAGTAGAGTTAAAATGAGTTAGTATTCACTGCTTGCAGCATTGTATATACCATCGTAATTCTGTTTGTCTATAATGCCTAGGAGTCATGTCAAAATTGCTAAAATAATACTGTCAAACTTTTCCATAGCTTTACAACTCCCATGTGCCATATATCGATTTGATACCATCCAATTAACGGTACATCATCCGTTCATCCCACTTGCTCGTTGCAGTCCCACTAGAGCTGTGCAGTTTTTGCCTTTTTGTTTCAGGGAAACCTATGTTCATCTGATCTTTGTCTTTTCATCAGCATTAACTCAAAACAAGAGAGCCTAGCACTGGCTAATATGGCGCGAGATGATCCGCCCGCAAGCAGCAAGGCGGCCGCAATGCGCGTTAAAGTGGGATCGGAATTTGAAACCTAAATTAGCTATAATTCGCCAGTGCACTTCCGTCACAGACAGACGGACACTGACATCGTAGCATAAGCGCGAGATGTATATATTGCATCTCGCGCTAAAAATTGAAATGACACTGAGCATCATGTAGTCATTCTGTAAAGCTGTACATCTTGCTTATTCTCTTGATTTGCAAAATTTAATGCACAAATCATGATAAATTGTTTGTTATTCTTTCTGGAATATATTTATTGCCTCTGAAGTTACCATACTGTGGGAGGATAGAGACTTGTATGTTTTTATTAAGGTGTCTGTTGAGGGTTAATGGGTCAGATCAGCTGTACTGAAGTCTTGTGTTGTTAAAGTGATGAATCATGGTTTGGTACAAACTTGTCTTCACTAATTTATACAATTTTCGGCAGTCTTATCTGGAATAATATACACCACAGATGGTGTCATGATCTGTTGTATTATTGATTGCAACAGCCATTTTACAGCTGGCCCATCATACAGGTCAATAAATGTTAGCTGTCACACCAAGATTTTTTTTTGAAAATTTGTTGTAGCAAACTGTTACTGACTGCATGTCATTGTCAGCATGAATCGTGAATTCGTATAGCGCATACATGTAATTGTAAAGCCTCTAATGCGTGATCTTGAAGGCAGCATCTGGTGTATTTTATATTAGCCAGAAAATGCCAGAGTTCTCAGTTTCACTGTCTCATACCATAGGATTACAACGCATAGTTAGAAATCCGTAATTTGTAAGTCGCTTACCATATGGGCATTGTTTAGTCGCATAAAAATTGCAGTTGAAGATATTGTAACGTGTGAGTGCATTTGCTCACTGAAGGAGTGTACAGTCTGTGTTGGCATCTCGTTTTGTCGTCCTTGTGAACCACACTGCCTACAGTGGTTGATGCTATAATACTTAACTGATAACTCTGTCGGTGTTATCACGCCTGTAACCTTTAAGAGGAAATTTCTTTGAGGCAGAACACATCAAGTTTACCCATCTCGTTTAGCTGTTCTGCTGCAAAATGTACACTTGTGGACAGACTACCAAGAAAATGTGATACATCATTAACATCTGCTGACTTGTGAATAGTCATCTGTCAAACAGTCATTATAACCAGTTACGCACAAAATGAAAGATGCACATATTCATGGAATGAAGCCAGCCATATTCTGGCCAGATGTTAAGATGGCCAGCTATAGTATAGCTTTTAGTGTTTTACATGTTTTTGTTGTATTTCTGTTTGGCTGTTTTGTTTTGGTTGATGATTGATTGTTGATTGGTTTCATGATTGAGTTATACATACATGATAGTTCTAGTTTACGACAATATATATGATACGCTTACATAATCAGGCCGTTCAAATCAGATCCCATGGATTAGCTTAACTGGTATCTCTAACTTTTTGTGTTATTTCTTGCTCGATTAATTTTTTCCTTATTGCATTGCTTTTCAGCTGTAATGGTATTTATATCACTAACATATAATTCTTAGTACTTAATTTGGTTGCCTGGTAGTGGAACATTATCATGTATTTCTTCAGGACAATGTATGCCTAATAATGACAGACAGTATGATTTCTAATGATTTCGCTACTGCTGTACCCCATATGGGCACCGGGGCCTAATGCACCGGAGAATAGTGTAGATATTGGCGCTATATAGATTGTTTGTGTTCTTGTTTCCCTTATCACTTGCTTCCTTTTGCTTCTCGTAACTTGCATCCTTTTTCTCTTGCTTATATTTTCTTTTTGTATTTACCTCCTCTTTATCTTTTCCTTTGAGAATAGCCACGCTCTATTTCCAGGCAGGATGTCATAGAAGGCGACTAAACCTGGGTTATAATTTGTCTCGGTTTATTCTGTGTTTCTGTTTTTGATGATTGATATTTCTTTAGTTTAGTATTTATATACTTAGTTCTGTGATAGACTAGGTTTATCATATTGTTCTGCTTTTTTCTCTTTGCTTTGATATTCTCTGTACCAACCAAGAGATTGGCTGGGAAGCACGTCTCCGATATAACCTATTTAGTATCGATTGTGATGTTAAAACCTTTATCAATATATGGCAACTGTAAGAGGTGTTAGCCTTGTTTGTCCTGTTCCACTTGCATGTCCATTGTCATGTTGTATTACGGAACACATAAAGATAGATAGACAGATAGTATACTGCCCATCAGTCTTGTGGTGCAATTGGAATGTGTATACTGTATATATGAGTCCAGCTTGCATGAGGAAATGTGTGTACTTCGTGTTCATAGCATAACTGCTAACGCAGGGTTCGCACTCTTTTGGAAGAAAAAAATCCAGGAGTTTTCCAGTCCAGTTTTAGAATTTTGCAGGTGCTTTCGGTCATAGTTCGCAGCCGAAATATATATAATACGAGACATTCATAATTAACTTTCACTATTCATTCCTTTGTAATACAAATTAATTTGTACACAATACAGCCGTTACAGTGTCAAAACCAGCATAATTTGACTCATCATTCCAAAAATTCCAGGTCAAACATAAAATTCCAGTTTTCCAGGTTAATAAATTTCCAGTTGTTCTCCAGTTTTTCCAGCTGAGTGGGAACCCTGTAACGATATGTGATTTTTTCAGGTACTGTCCCTGTTAACACTATTATACATGTATGTATTAATGTTCTCTGTATACAGTCTATTCAGTGATGTAAAAATAGTGGTATGTGCCTTGCATAAATTCTACACATTTCAGAGAATTAACAGGAGTGAATAATGTGTACCTGTTTAATGTTTTTTAAATAGTTAAATTTGGCATCTTGTTTGTATGTAGCTTTAAAATCCAATAGTTAATAAGTAGCTTTTAATACCCAATAAATTAATTTTGACCATGTTGTGACTATGCATCTGGCCTATCCTGCTGATATTCGCTGAAGCATGAGTTTGCATGCTTGCGATTGAAATCTGTGTTGGGCCGATGTGTCTGTGAGATACTAAATGTGAACGTACTTTGCTGCAGTATGCTTGCTGTAATTATTTATCGTTTAAATCTCATGTCACTGATCTCTGCTGCATACCGATCTGTGGTTGTGCTAGAACTGGTGTAGCTAGCCAGGATTGCATCTTGGGCACCTGTCTTGAGTGAGCAAGGTATAATCACAGTATATTAATAGGCACCATTGAAGGCCTGGATTGCCTTCGCTACACCAGTGAGAATATGATGTTACCTGTATGTGTTCAGCACTTTTGTCAATTTTTTTTTATTCTTCCTTGTGACTTTCAGTGTCACTATGCAATATGTAGTCATAAGAATAAGTCAGGGTCCAGTTCTTAGAAGTTCCTAAGTCTCGGGTTTTCCTATGACTTTCGAGGTTTATGAGTTGTCATAAAGTTCTCTCACAGGAAAACCCCGAGCCAAACTTAAGAATCTTTGAGAATTTGGATCCCAGGAAATTTTTGCAATCTTTCGAGTTGCAGTCAATGCAGTGTACAATGCAGCTGTTGAGAATGCATGCTGAATGTCAATTTCGTGCACAAGTAGTGAGATGGTTGTTACTGTAATAAAACTGTTCATGTCATCTTGTTCAGTGCACCTGAAATTTTTTTTATTCTATGGCACTATAATAACAATCCTTTATAATAATATCATTACAGTATGCTGCAGTGCAATAATAACCAGTCGTTTGGTGCACTGTGTGCATAAAATGCAGTTTGTAAATTCAGTG
>Ga0209782_1000451_pt1 | contig 17726 bp, 11 predicted proteins | sample WorMetmaBAHAMAS1_FD_187390 | JGI IMG/M metagenome (GOLD analysis project Ga0209782, IMG submission 187390) | Marine gutless worms symbiont microbial communities from Max Planck institute for Marine Microbiology, Germany - Inanidrilus... | ecosystem: Host-associated > Annelida > Digestive system...
ATCCTCAAGGCACTCCGGAAACAGCGTCGCTTGGTCCCGTGCCACCCCTTCTACAAAACGCTTCATCCGATCCCCCGCAAAGACTGCACGGGAATCCTAAACGTATTCGCGTTTTCACACAGCCAGGGTCAGAAGCGGTCGCCGCCAAACGATCATCGTGCCCGACCGCTATCTCTTCGAACGCTACGGGCTGACGTTCGCCCAACTCGCCGACGGTAGCGAAGTCGTCGTGCAACGAGGGGAGGCGAGGGGCAGCGGTGTCGAAATTCTCTCGGGCCTCCAGCCCGGCGACGCATTGCAGCCTATCGGGTCTGGCCGATGAACCTGGGGCTGTCGGGAGTTCTGACGCGGACATTTATCGGTTCGCCGCTGACGCCGCTGATCCTGTTGGCGGCGATTGCGGTCGGTGTCATCGCACTCGTCGTGCTGCCGCGCGAAGAGGAACCGCAGATCAGTGTGCCGATGGTCGACATTCTAGTGTCCGCCAACGGTGTCGCCGCTGCGGACGCGGTCGAGCTCGTGACCAAACCGCTTGAGGACATCGTCAAGGGCATCCAGGACGTCGAGCATGTCTATTCGCGAACCGACGACGACGCCGTCATCGTCACTGCCAGGTTCGAAGTCGGGACTGACGAGGACCGGGCCATACTTCGCGTGCACGAGGAGGTCCGTGCCAATTTCGACCGTATCCCGTTGGGCATCCCCGAACCGCTCATCGTTGGGCGCGGAATCAACGACGTACCGATTGTCACCCTAACACTGAGTCCGACCGCCGCCGACGCCGGCCGGTGGAACGACAACGCCCTCTACGAAGTTGCGGAGGAACTGCAGCACGAACTCGTCAAGGTTTCGGATGTTGGGGCCAGTTTCATTGTCGGCGGGCGGTCCAACGAGGTACGGGTCGAACCGGATCCGGAACGGCTCTCCCGTTACGGCATCACTCTCAACCAGCTCGTCGACAAAGTGGCCAACGCCAACAGGACCCTGCAGATCGGCCGGCTGTGAGACGCCGGTCGGAATATGCCCGTGGTGGCCGGGCAGTCGCTGAACGGGGTCCCGGACATCGGCCACCTGCTCATTACCAGCCGCGACGGCAGGCCGGTCTATGTCAAGGATGTTGCCGACATCGTCGTTGGCGCCCGCCCCGAATAGCACCGGGTGTGGCACCTGGAGCCCGACGGCAACGGCGGATTCGAACGACGCCCGGCGGTCACGCTCGCCCTTGCCAAGCGCAAGGGGGCCAATGCCGTCAACGTGGCCGCCGACATCCTCGCCCGGCTTGAGCTCTTGCGCGGCAGGTTGGTGCCTCCGGGCGTCGCCGTTCACCTGACCAGAGACTATGGCGCAACGGCGACCGAGAAGGCGGACGAGCTGTTGTTCCATCTCGGTCTGGCGACCCTTTCGATTGTCGCGCTGATCACGATGGCCATCGGTTGGCGCGAAGGAATTGTCGTCCTCGTGGTCATCCCGACGACCATTTTGTTGACCCTGTTCGCTGCGCTGATGATGGGGTACACGATCAACCGGGTCAGCCTGTTCGCGCTGATCTTCTCGATCGGCATCCTGGTCGACGACGCCATCGTGGTCGTCGAGAACATCATCCGCCATTGGCGCATGGGCGATGGTCGCGGCATCGTCACCGCCGCCATCGACGGTGTCGCCGAGATCGGCAATCCGACGATCATCGCTACCCTGACCATCGTCGCTGCCTTGCTGCCGATGATGTTCGTCTCGGGTCTGATGGGCCCCTACATGAGCCCGATCCCCGCCAACGCCTCGGCGGCGATGTTTTTTTCGTTCTTCGTTGCCGTGACGATCACACCGTGGCTGCTGGTGCGTCTGCGGGGACCAAAAGCGCCACCGGAGAGCGGTGAGGTTCACGGCGAGGGTCTGCTTGGACGGGGCTACCGTAGGATCGCCGGCCCGCTGCTGGCCGGGCGCCAGCGTTCCCGGGTGTTCCTGGTCCTCGTCGCCGTGGCGACTGTGGCCGTCTGTGGTCTGTTCTATACGCAGCACGTGACCGTGAAACTGCTGCCTTTCGACAACAAGTCGGAGTTTCAGGTGGTCGTCGACCTGCCGGAGGGTTCGAGCCTGGAGGCCACCGAACGGGTTCTAATGGAAGCGGCCAAACGTCTCGCCGATCTTCCCGAACTCATCGGCGTCCAGGCGTACGCCGGCACCGCAGCCCCGTTTAACTTCAACGGACTGGTGCGCCACGCCTTCCTCAGGAAGCAGCCCCAACAAGGAGACCTTCAGGTCACCTTGCAGCCGAAGGGCGAACGGGATCGGGCGAGCCACCAGATCGCCCTTGACGCGCGCCGACGGTTGGCTGGCCTGCCGGCGCCCGAGGGTACGGCGATCACCGTGGTCGAGGTGCCGCCGGGGCCGCCGGTCCTGGCGACGCTCCTCGCCGAGGTGTACGGCCCCGACGCCGAGACGCGTCGCACAGCTGCGCAGCGGCTTCGGGCGGCGTTCGAGGAGGTGGATTTCATCGTCGATGTCGATGACACGGTTGGCAATCCGGCCGAGAGGCTGAGGTTCGAGATCGACCAAGAGAACCTCGAATTCCACGGCGTTCAGGAACAGGCCGTCTACGACTCTCTGGCGGCGCTGATCGGCGGCGTTCCGGTCGGCTATTCCTTTCGGGGGGACGGCAAGAACCCGGCGGAGATCGCGATCCGGATGCCCAAATCGGCATTGGCGCCCGGCGAGCGTCTGCTGGCGACGCCCGTGGCCGCTCCCGGTCCGGCCGCCGACCGGGGGGGCAACGTCGAACTTGGCGATGTCATTCGCGCCGTTCGCGAACGCGCGAGTCATTCCATCTATCGCCGCGACGGCCGTTTCTTAGAGATGGTTAGCGGCGAACTCGCCGGCCGGTTCGAGGCACCGGTGTACGGGATGCTTGCCGTGGGCAAGGCCTTGCCTGACCGGGACTGGGGACCGGCAGGCGCACCGCGGATCAGCCTTCACGGACAGCCCGATGACGAGTCCAAGGTCACGCTGTTGTGGGATGGCGAGTGGGAAATCACCTGGGTCACGTTTCGCGACATGGGCGCCGCTTTTGGCGTCGCGCTGATGGCCATCTACCTGCTCGTGGTGGGGCAGTTCCGGAGCTTCATCTTGCCGCTGGTGATTCTTACGCCGGTTCCGTTGACGCTGATCGGTATCGTGTTGGGACATTGGTTGTTCGATGCGCCGTTCACGGCGACGTCAATGATCGGCTTCATCGCGCTCGCCGGGATCATCGTCCGCAATTCGATTCTCCTGGTCGATTTCATCCGCCAACGACGTTCTGCGGAAACCGGGTTGCGGGATGTTTTGTTGGAGGCCGGGGCGATCAGGGTCAAGCCGATCGTTTTGACCGCCGCTGCGGCGATGATCGGGGCGGCCTTCATCCTTGCCGACCCCGTTTTTCAAGGATTGGCGATCTCGCTCGTGTTCGGGCTGGCTTCGTCGACGGCCCTCACGTTGCTCGTGATTCCTGCTCTCTACGTCTGGCTGCGAGACGACGGCCGGCCGGCGGCCTGATCACTGAGTCTCGGCCCTTGCTTCGGGCGGCCAACGCTCTACTCTGAGGGCCGGAGCGTCGGGAGGTCGGCAGCGATGATCGTCGAAGACCAGTCGGAGGTCATCTCCTTCCTGTCGACGCCAGGCACGCTCGGTGCCGGGGCGACGCCGAACCGCGTCGACACCCATGCGTCCGTCGTCTTCTTGACCGAAGAAAACGCCTACAAGCTGAAGCGCGCGGTTCGGTTTCCCTACCTCGACTACTCCACCGTCGACCGCCGGCACCGGTTCTGCGAGGCCGAAGTGGCGGTCAACCGGCGGACGGCGCCCGACCTCTATGAGGGTGTGCTCGCCGTGACCCGCGCGCCCGGCGGCGAACTGGAGCTCGGCGGTGACGGCGAGGCCGTCGACTGGCTGGTCGTCATGCACCGGTTCGACGAAGAAACGCGGTTCGACCGTTTGGCCCAGAAAGGAGCGCTCGACCGTTTCGCCATGGAGGACCTGGCCGATGCCATCACCCGTTTCCATGCCGCCGCCGAACATCGCCCGGGGGCCGGCGGCGGGGTCGGGATGGCCACGATCGTCGAGAACAATGCGGCGAGTTTCCACGAGTGTCCTTCCGGGATCCTCGACGGCACCGCGGTCGAGGCGCTTAACGAAGCGGCACGCGCGGTGGTGGCGCGGTCGGCGCCGATCCTGGACGCGCGCCGGGACGAGGGGCGGGTCCGCCATTGCCACGGCGACCTGCATCTTCGCAACATCTTCCTCTACGCCGGTCGGGCGACACTGTTCGATGCCATCGAGTTCAGCGATTTCTTCGCCGATATCGACGTGCTCTATGACCTCGCGTTCCTGATCATGGACCTCGATCACCAGAACCTGCGTGGGCTCGCCAGCATCCTGCTCAACCGCTATCTCGATGTGACCGCGGACTCGGGGGGGCTGGCGGTGATGCCGCTGTGTCTGTCGATGCGGGCGGCGATCCGGGCGTTTGTCGATGCCGTCGCCACGGCCAATCAGTCGGACTCCAAAGTGGCAGATCACCTGCGCGGCGAGGCACGGCGGTATCTCGATGCGGCGCGCGCGTACTTGGAGCCACATGAGCCGCGCCTGGTTGCCATTGGTGGCCTGTCGGGGAGCGGCAAATCGCGGATCTCACGGGAACTTGCACCGCGGATAGGCTCAGCGCCTGGAGCACGGATCGTCCGCACGGACAGCACGCGGAAGCGGCTCGCCGGCGTGCCTCTCGACAGTCGCCTCGGTCCCGATGGCTACACCCCCGAGATGACCCAACGCACATACGAGGCGGTGTACGAGGAGGTCGCCGAGGTGCTGGCAACAGGCCAGTCGGTGATCGCCGACGCGGTATTTGCCGATCGGGGCGAGCGCGAGGCGATGGCGCGGATCGCCGCCGAGGTGGGTGTGACCTTCGACGGGCTGTGGCTGGACGCGCCGGCCGGGACGATGCAGGAACGGGTGATGCGACGACGGCGCAACGTTTCGGATGCCACCGCCGCGGTCGTGCGGATTCAACTCGGGTATGACCTCGGGGCCATCGACTGGCACCGGGTCGACACCTCGGGACCGCGTGAAATATCGGTGGGTCGAGCCCTCGACTGCCTGGGACTCGAGGACTCTAACGCCCGGTAGGCCCTTTCCAATCATTGCGCTGATTGTCATGATAAGTCTTTCAACTCTCTGGGGAAGCCAATGACCATTCGAATCATCATGGTGCCCCTGGACGGCAGCGACGCCGCCCGGCCGGCGCTTGAGCTTGCGCTGGTCACGGCGAAAAGAACCGGCGCCCATCTGGAGGCCCTGCATGTACGCGCCGATCCCAAGGACGCGGTCCCGCTACTCGGCGAGGGAATGTCCGGCGCGATGATCGAGGAACTGATCGACCTGACCGAGAAGGAAGCCGAGGCACGGTGCGAGCGCGCCCGCTCGATGTTCGATACGCTGTGCGCGGAAAACGGTGTCACCATAACGGACGGACCCGGCAGCACCGGACCGACGGCGGGGTGGCGCGAAACCACCGGCCGGGAAGACGAACTGGCGGCGTGGCGCGGGCGGCTCGCCGATCTCATCGTCGTCGGCCGGCCGGCGGCGGACTCCGAAGCACCATCGATCTTGACGGTGAACGCCGCCGTCTTCGAGAGCGGGCGGCCGGTGCTTGTTGCGCCGCCGGTGCCGCCGACCGATTTCGGGCGCCGGGTGGCGATCGCCTGGAACGGCAGTGCCGAGGCTGCCCGTGCTGTCCATGGGGCGCTACCGTTGATCGCATCGGCCGAGGCGGTGACCATCTTCACGACCGAAACCGAGAAGACACCGGAGACAGCCGCCGGCGAACTGAGCGGCTATCTTGCCGGACACGGCATCTCGGCCGGACAGCGTTCATTGACCGAAAGCGATGGACCGGTGGCCAAGGCGCTGCTGGAGACCTGTGTGGCAGACGATGCCGACCTCCTGGTCATGGGCGCCTACACCCACAGCCGCCTGCGTCAGCTGATCCTCGGCGGCGTGACCCGACACGTGCTGCAGGAGGCGACGCTGCCGGTGCTCATGGCGCATTGAGGACGCGGCATGACAGAACCGGAGACCGAATTCCGCAAGACCGTCATCGTCACCGGCGCCAGCCGTGGCATCGGCCACACCACCGCGCGTCTGTTTCTCGATCGGGGCTGGAAGATCATCACCTGTTCGCGCGACCAGGTTCCGGAGGAGTGCAAGCGGGACCCGAACTGGACGAGCCACATCCCCACCGACCTCGCGAGCGCGGAGAGCCTCTCGGCCTTCGTCGAAGAGGCGAACATAGTCCTCGATGGCAAGCCGCTGCATGCGCTGGTCAACAACGCGGGATTGTCGCCCAAGACTCCCTACAAGGAACGGCTTGGCTGCCTCAACGGCGACATCGAAGTCTGGCGCGAGGTCTTCGAGATCAACTTCTTCGCCGCGCTCAAGCTGGGCCGGGGATTTGCCGCGCCCCTGCACAAGGGGAAAGGCGCCATCGTCAACGTGACCTCGATCGCCGGCCACGCGTTGCACCCCTTCGCCGGTTCAGCGTACTCGGTCTCCAAGGCGGCGTTGTCGGCGCTGACCCGCGAGATGGCCAGCGAGTTCGCCGCCCTCGGCGTCCGCGTCAACGCCGTCGCTCCGGGCGAGATCGAAACCGACATGATCCAGCCGGAATACGAGGTGCTGATCCCCCGCATTCCCATGGAGCGGATGGGCTCGCCCATGGAAGTGGCCAACGCCATCTTCTATCTGTGCTCCGAGGACGCCGGCTACGTCACCGGCACCGAGCTCTGGGTCACCGGCGGCCAGCACCTGTTCTAGCGCGATCGCCGCACATACGTGCAAAGGGCGGAAAACGCCCTAGACTTGGCGCCGCAGACCGCGGCGGCGGATCAGATTGCGTCCCGTCGCCAACTCGCGGCGGATGGCATAGATGCCGCTGCCGACGATAAGGGCGCTGCCGACAAGTGTGGTTGCCGTAGGGATCGAACTCCAGAACACCCAGCCCCAGAGGGCGGCGAAGGGCAGGGAACTGTATTCGAACGGCGCCACGATCCCGGCGCGGCCCAGTCGGTAGGCCTGGCTGATGCAGAAAAAGCTGGCCGTTGCGACAAAACCGACGACGATGATCAGGCCCGTTTGCTCGAATGTCGGGACCGACCAGGAGCGAAACAGGTAGCGGGCGCTGGGGTGCCCGAACTGATCCAGCCATCCGTTTCCGAAAACGAGCCCCGACAACCCGCTGAGGAAAACGAAGGTGAGCATGGAATAGAAGGTCATGCCCAAGGCGCTTTCCGTCGATCCCAGCTTCCGGGCCAGCAGGCTTTGCGCGCTGTAGGCCAACGCCGAGACGATGGCGAGGATCATGGCCGGGTCGATCCCGTCGGCGGTCGGCTGCGCGATCAGGACAACCCCGACGAATCCGACCAGGATCGCCAGCCAGCTCCGGATACCGACGGTTTCGCCGAGGATGGGAATGGAGAGCGCGATAACGAACAGCGGACTGATGTAGTAGAGGGGCATGGCGTCGGCGAGCGGCAACACGGCGAGCGCCATCGAAAAGGTCGTGAAGCAGGTGAATTCCGCGAACCCGCGCAGGACACACAGCACGGGCTGGCGGGTGACGAAGGCCTTCCGGCCCCCGTTGAGAACCATCAGGGAGCTGATCGTCAGCAGGACCACGAAGCCGCGCAGGAAGATGACCTCCTGCAACGCGATCTCGTCGCTGAAGGCTTTCATGATCACGTCCTGGAGGGAAAATACGCTGAGGCCCAGGACCAGGTAGACGATGCCCTGCACGGATGAGTCTTCGGAACGGTTCGCGCTCACGTCGTGAGCCATGGCACCCTTTCCGTTGTCCGGGACCCGCACCGAGTGTCTCCGCTGCACTGAAAAGACAGGGGTCGAGCAGCCCCGATGATATGTATCGGGTCATCAAACGATCTCATCGGAATGCGACAGGAATCGTCCCGCCAGGGCACAAACCGATCTGCGATCGAGGTATGTCCTTGGATTCTGCCGGTTCGACCCGGCCGCCGCATCCGGGCGGATGCGGGACTCCTGAGCCGAAGCCATCGTGGCCCTACATCTGGTAACGGTTCTCCGTTTACCATCAATATATGGAGCGTGTATGATGCGGGTTTCGCCCGCGTGCGGGCGCAAGACTTGGCGGCAACATGGGAGGCGGAGATGGTGAAGCGCCGCGGTGATGCGGACGATGCCGGGCGGCCGCCCGTCGAGATCGCATATCAAACCGGGAAGCCCGGCGAAGACGCCCCGGCATCTGAAACCCCCGCGCCGGCCGGACGTGAAGCCTCGGATGGGGCGCTGGTCGGCCCCGGCGACGAGTTCGTCGCCGATCCGTGGACGCCGCCTTTCCACCTCCGCTACCGCCTGCCGACCATCGCCGGCGTGGTCCTGAGCGTCGCCTGGATTGCGCTCGCCGCCGGTTTCATCCTGCAACATGTCAACGGCGATGACCTGTTCGCGCTGTTGCCCCACGAGCTCGGCGGCATGGCGGCCGGCGCGCTGACGCCCTTGGCGCTGTTGTGGATGGTGGTCGCGTACCTGGAACGGGGGCGGTCGCTACGCCACGAAAGCGAGGCCCTGCGCTGGCAGCTCCGCCGGCTCGCCTATCCGTCCGACCGCGCCGAAACCCGAGTTCGTGAGATCACCGAGTCGCTGCGCCGCCAGGCCCGTGAGTTGACGCGCGCTTCCGAGGAAGCTGCGTCCCGGGCCGATGTCGTGACCACAACCGTACGCCAGCGGATCGCCGAGCTGTCGCGGGCGTCGGAGGACGCCGATCTTCGCGCCCAGGCCGTCGCCGAGGTCTTGCGACGGCAGACCGAGGACCTCCGCACCTCGGCCGACGCCGCGCAGGCACGGGCACGCGAGGCGGGCGACCTGTTGCACAAGCGGTCCCGCGAAATGGCGGCGGTCGCCGACCGGTCATCGGCGCGGGCCGATGACTTGAGCGACGTGTTGCGCCGGCGGGGCGAGGACCTGGCCCGGGTGACCGACGAGGCAAACGAGCGCACCATGGCCTCGGCGGAGGTGATCGGCGAGCGCACCAGCGCCCTGGATCGGGCGTCGGCGGAAATGCGATCCGCCGCCGACGAAGCCAGCGAGACGATGACGTCGGGTCTTGGCGCATTGACCAAGGCGTTTGGTGAGGCCGATGGCCGCATCCGCACGACCGCCGAACTGGTGCAGAACCACGCCGAAGACCTGTCGCGGCGGTCGGACCGCCTGGCCCACCAGGCCGAAGGTGTGCGCGAGACGCTGCGCCGGCAGGGCGAGGATCTGAGCGCGACCGGCAAGCTGGTCGCCATGCGTGCGGCGGAAATCGAGACCCGGCTCGATCAGCAGACGCGGGTGCTGTCGAAGACGCTGGACCACGGTACCGACAAGGTCGCCACTGTCGGCGAGGTGCTGGCTGGGCGGGGCCGTGAACTGGTCGAGACCGCCGAAAAGGTGGTGCGGCGGGTTCAAGCCGGTGGCGACGCCTTCCGCGACCAAGCCCGCGAAATGACCGACGCCGCCGATCGCGCCGAAGGCAAGGCGCGGTCCGTTGGCGAACTCCTTCGCCAATCGTCCCACGACCTCTCCACCGTTTCGGACGCGGTTCTCGACAAGACGGGACGGCTGGGCGAACTGCTGCGCAGGCGGGCGACCGAAGTCACCGCGCTTTCCGACGAGGCCATGGACCGGCTCGGAACGGCCTCGCAGGCCTTGCAGGGACGGGCAGATGATCTGGCGCGGGCATCGAGCCAGGGCCTCCGCAGTCTTGGGGCTGTCGACGATGCCCTGCGGCGGCGCGGCGCGGCGTTGTCCGCGGCCATCGAGCGTGGCAATGCGGGCGTCGACGTCCTGTCGGAGGCGCTGGCGCAGGTGGCTCGGGACGCGACGGCCGCGTGCACGTCGGGTGCCGCGGGTGTTGCGCAGGTGGTCCGGGCCATGCGTTCGGGCGCCGACGACATCGCCGTCATTGCGGCCCGCAGCGAAGACGCCGTTGACACCTTCGGCCGCCACGTCCGCGATGCCGCCGAGACGGCAGATTCCGCCGCGGCGCGTATCCGGGACCTGACCGAAGTCATCCACGATCGTGGCCGCGAGGTGGCAGAGGCGAGCGACAGCGCCGGCGTGCGCATCGAGGGCCTCGGCCGGGCGCTGCGCATCGAGGCCGGCGAGCTGTCACGGGTCTCGGACCAGGCGGCAAAAATACTCGCTGACGCTGATGCCGCGCTGGAGGCAAAGGGCGCCCGTCTCGACGCCATTGCCGAACGGATCCAGGCCCGCCTCGGCGGAATCGGCGACGCGCTCCGCGTGGCCGCCGAGGGAACGGTCGCGGCGTCGGATCAGGCCGCGGAGCGATTGCGGGCCGCCGTCGACGGCTTCCGCCAGCATGCCGACGATCTGGGAGAGGCCGGCGAGGCGGCCACCGATGCCGTCGGCCGTGCCGGGCAGGTCCTCGACGGCCGGGCCCGCCAGGTTGCCCAATCCTCGGAGCGGGCGGCCAAGCTGATGACGCTGGTGTCGGCGGCCATGCAGCGCCAAGCCGAGTCGTTGAGCACGGCGACCGGCGAGGCGGCGGACCGTCTCGACGGCGCCGGGCAAATAACGGAACGCCGTGCCCGGGCGCTCGGCAATCTGGCCGACGAGACCGCAAACCGTCTGGCCGATGCCGGCGCACTGCTGCGCGGCAACGCCGACAGCCTTTCCGACGAGCTGCGAGCGAAGTCGCGCGAGCTTGCCGATGCCCTCGACGCCCACGCCCGCGAAGTTTCCGAAGCACTTCGGGAGCGGGCCCAGGAACTCGGTGACACCGTCCGTGCGCGGACGGTCGAGCTCGGCCAGGCATCCGACGCGGCGGCCGACCGGGTGGAGGCGACCATCGCCGCGCTTCGCGACGGCGTTCGCGACGTCAACGAAGCCGCCGACGTTCAGGCGGCGCGGATTGCCTTGGCCGGCGAGGTTCTGCGGCGCGAGGCGACCGGCGCGACGGCAGCAACGGACGATGCCGCGCATCGGCTTGAACGGGTCGGAGATACCCTGCGCCGTCATGCTGGCGATTTGGACTCGGCCCTCGAGCGCTCCGCCGGGCGGCTGGCCGAGATTGGCGAGGTGTTGCGCCAGCGCACCGAAGACCTGGGTGACGCGCACGCCCGCTCGACCGGCCATATGCGGGCCTTCGCCGAAACCCTTCACCAGGAGGCCGCAGCGTTCACCGCGGCCGCCGATGATGCCGCGGCCCGCCTCGGCACGGTAGGCGAGGGCTTGGATGCGCGGGCCGGTGAGGTTGCGGGCGCCGTCGACAAGGCGGCGAAGCTGATCAACCTGGTTATCGACGCTCTCTGCCGTCAGTCGGCGGAGGCGGGAGCGGCCGCCGAACACGCCCGCGGAGAAGTGCAGGCGCTGGCCGACGCCTTGCGCGCACGGACTGCCGACCTCGAAGGCGTCGCCGGCCGCAGTTTCGACCACCTGCGCACGGCGGGCGAGGACTGGGACCGGCGCCTGCAGGCTCTGTCGTCGGCAGCGGATGGCGCGGCATCGAACCTCGGCTCCGCCGTGGACGGCCTGCTTGGCCGGGCCGAACTGGTCACTGGCGCGACCGAGGATTCGGCCAAGCGCATCACCCACGCACTCGAAGTTCAGGCCGAGCGAGCTCAGGAAGCAACGCAGGCCACCGATCGCCAAGTGGCCAGAGTTGACGAGGCCAACACGGCGTTGCGGCGCCATGTCGCCGAGGCCGCGGTGCATGTCGATGCCGCGGTGACCTGGGCGGATGCCGGCCGGCAGGCCCTGGGCCGGCTGCTCGGCGAGCTTCGCGAGACGACCGAAAACGCCGAACGGGGACTGGCCAGGCTGGCCGAGGCGGTCGGTCAGCGCTCGGAGCATGTCGGCCGGGCGACGGCCGATGCCATCCACCGCGTCGACGCTTGGGATCGCACTTTGGCGGCGCGGGCGGACACCATGCGCGCGGCGGCGCGCGAGGTCGCCGATCGGGTGCGCGAAGCGAGCATCGTGTTCGAAGGCCAGACCAAGGACCTACTGGGCCTCAGCCAGGAGGTGGCGACGCTGGCCGGTGCGCTGAAGCGGCGGACGACCGAAGCGGGGATCGACGACTTCCTGCACCGCGCGACGTTCATCTCGGAGCGCCTGCAGTCCATCGCCGTCGATCTCACCCGGATCATGGAGGCCTCGGTCACCGAGGACGACTGGCGCCGCTACAACCGCGGCGAAAAGGGCGTGTTCGTGCGCAAACTCCTCGGCTTTCGCGACAAGGCCAAGCTGGCGCAGATCAACGACGCCAATCACCACGACGGCGCGTTTCGGGAGACCGTCGGCCGCTATCTCGCCGAGTTCGAGAAGATGCTCACCGAGGCCCGCGCCCGCGACCGCGAGGGCGTGCTGGCGACGACATTCCTCAGTTCGGACATGGGCAAGCTCTATATCCTGCTCGGCCGTGCCATTGGCCGCGACGAGGCGTCCGCGTCCTAGAGCCTTTTCCGACCATACGTGGTCATTCTGACCGAGGTCTTTCGGGTCTGGGGCAGGAGGGCGTCAAAGCGCGTAGCGGGGCTACGCGCGAGGTGGCCGACGCCCCCCAGCCCCGAAAGGCCCGGCGCCCGCGGCGTAGCCTTCGGCGGGTGCCCGCTGCGTCGGCGACCCTCGGCGATGCGCCAGCATCGCCGTCGCGCCACCTCCTGGCGGTTCACCACGCCGCAGGCCATCAGAATGGCCACGTATGGTCGGAAAAGGCTCTAACCCGCCGCCTCTTCGCCCTTGCTGCGTCTCGGGGCGAACCACGCCAGCGCGTCGGAAAGCGCGACGACGCGGCCGACGATCAACAGCGTCGGCGCCGCCCGTCCCAAGCTCTCGATGGCGTCGGGCAGGTCGGCGAGGGTGGTCGTTACCGTCTCCTGGTCCGGACGGGTGCCATTGATCACCGCCGCCGCTGGGGTCTTGGCGTCGAGCCCGTGGGCGATCAGTTGCTCGCAAAGCCGGGGCGCGGTGATCCGGCCCATGTAGATGACCAGGGTGGTGTCCGGATCGGCGAGGCTCGGCCAGTTGAGGTCCAGGGTGTCGTCTTCCTGGGTGTGGCCGGTGACATAGCGGACGCCATGGGCTAGACCACGGTGGGTCAGCGGAATGCCAGCGTAGGCGCTGCATCCAGAGGCCGAGGTGACGCCGGGGACGATCTCGAAGGGAATGCCGGCACGGGCGAGGTGCTTGGCTTCCTCGCCGCCACGGCCGAAGACGAACGGGTCGCCGCCCTTGAGCCGGACGACCACGCGGTGCGACCGCGCGAGGCCGACCAGCAGGTCGTTGATGTCGGGCTGCGGCATGTGGTGGTTGCGGGCGACCTTGCCGGCGAAAATGCGCGTCGTCCCGGACGGGATCAGCGCCATCACCGCATCGGAGACCAGTCGGTCGTAGACAACGACGTCGGCGGCACCGATCAGCCGCACGGCCTTGACCGTCAGGAGGTCGGGGTCCCCCGGTCCGGCGCCGACGATGTAGACGGGTCCCGCGGCGTTTGCCACGCTTGGCTCCTCCCCACAGCCCCCGCGGCGGGGGCCGGCTCCTCTAGGTAGGCGAACCGGCGGCGGTACGCAAGCGCCGCTATCGCCCGCTTCACCGGGGGTTGTATTTGCCGGTACCTTGCGGATACTGGCGCCGACGCCCGCGTGCCCTGACTCTCGCGGTCGTCGTCGCGAGAGGAATTACCCGTGTCCGCTACCTTCGAGTTCGAGCGCCGCCACCGCCATCGGGTGATGGCGATCTGGCTGTTGGTGGTCGCCGCCATGGTGTTCGCCATGGTCGTGCTCGGCGGGGTCACCCGGCTCACTCATTCGGGCCTGTCGATGGTCGACTGGCGGCCGGTCACCGGCTGGCTTCCGCCGCTTAGCGAAGCCGAGTGGGAGCGTACCTTCGAGGCCTACCGCCAGTTCCCGGAATACCAGAAAGAGAACCTTGGCATGACCTTGCGGGAATTCCAGGGTATCTTCTGGCTGGAATACCTCCACCGCCTTTGGGGGCGGCTGATCGGTGTCGCCTTCGCCGTGCCACTCGTGGTCTTCGCGGTGCGTGGCTGGATCGGCCGACGCCTGGCGCCGAAGCTGATCTTGATGTTCATCCTCGGCGGGCTGCAGGGCGTCCTCGGCTGGTACATGGTCAAGAGCGGCCTCGTCGACCGGCCCGACGTCAGCCAATACCGTTTGACCGCGCACCTCGGAGCGGCGTTGGTCATTTACGCTTACATCATATGGACGGCCATGGAGTTGCTGGCGCCGGAGCCCCTGGGTGCGTCGCGACGGCGACCGTGGCGGTTCGCGGCTACTCTCGTCATTTTGATCTTCGTCACCGCGATGTCCGGCGGTTTCGTCGCCGGCCTTGATGCCGGCTTCGCCTACAACACCTTTCCTCTGATGGATGGTGAGCTGATCCCCGAGCACTTGCTGGCGTTGCGGCCGCTCTACCTCAATCCGTTCGAGGACGTGACGACAGTGCAGTTCAATCACCGGGTGCTGGCGATCGCGACCCTCGCGGCGGTCGTCGTATTCTGGTTCGCCGCCCGGCGGTCGCCGCTGCCCGTACGCGCGCTCCGTTCGGTTGACGTGCTGGTCGTGGCAGCGGTGGCCCAGGTCGGGCTGGGGATCGCCACACTGGTCATGATCGTACCGGTGTCAGTCGCGGCGGCGCACCAGGGCGGTGCGGTCGTCCTGCTGACCGCCGCGTTGTGGGCGACTTTCGAGCTGCGTCCCGACCGGAGACGCTGGTAAGGCAGGGGAAGCGCATGGCCGATGGACCCTATCGGCTTCTGACACGTGCCGACTTCGACGGCATTGTCTCGGCACGCCTTCTTTGCGACGCCGGGGTCGTCGATCGGGTCGAGTTCGCCCATCCCCGTGACGTCGAGGCTGGCCGGACACCGGTCGACGGCGGTGCCGTCCTGGCCACCTTGCCGACGCGGCCCGAAGCGGTTCTATGTTTCCATCACCGCCATGATCCTTGCATCGTCGGCACGGTCGAACCGCGCGCGATGGCTTCGCTGTCGACGGCGCGAGTGATCTACGATCACTACGGCACGGATGCGTTCACTGAGATCTCGAGGGAACTCATCGACGCCGTCGACCGCTGCACGGCGGGACACCTGGATGAGGCGGACATCCAGGATCCGGCCGGGTGGGTGATGCTGAACTTCGTCATGGACGCCCGCACGGGACTGGGACGGTTCACCGATTTCGCCGTATCCAACACGCAGCTGATGCTCGATATGGTCGGTCATCTGCGCGAACCCGATCCGGACCGCGTGCTTGCCCAGCCGGACGTCCACGAGCGGGTCGCCCTCTATCGTGACCACGCCCGCGCGTTCGCCGACCAGCTCAAGCGCTGCACCGCCATCCATGGCCGCATCGGCATCATCGACCTACGCTACGAGGATTTCATCTTCTGTGGCAATCGGTTCCTGGTCTACGCCCTGGTTCCCGAGATCGACATTTCCCTCCATGTCTATTGGGGACGGGAGCGCAAAAACACGGTCATTGCCGCAGGACGATCGGTCCTCGGCCGGCGGACGGAGGTGGACCTGGGCCGCCACATGGTGGCGTTGGGCGGTGGCGGGCATCCAGGTGCCGGCTCTTGCCAGGTTGACAATGACGCCGCGGCGCGCATCTTCGACGGTTTGGTGAGCCGGATCGCGGCGGAACTCTGAGCGGGAACGCACATTTGATGGGGCCTGACCGGTGATTCATCTTCGGCACGTGAGGTCCGCGGCGCTGGTCGTCATGGCCGTCTTTCTCGGCGCGGCATTGTCGCCGTCGCTGACCGGCTGTGTCGCGGAAAACGGCGCGCTTGGCCGGGTCGCCGAAGCCATTGGCATCGAGGTCTATCCGCTGTCGGAGGAAAGCGTCCGTGAACTGAACCGTTTCAACACGACGTTTGCCGAGCACGCAAAGGACCCCAACAATACCCGGCAGCTCAAGCACTTCCGCGACGCCTACAAGCGGGTACGTGTCGCCTATGTGCACCCGCCCGATGACCGCGCCCTGATCGATGCGGCAATCGAGGGCGTCCTCGAAGACGGCCCCGGTCCCAGGTCGGTCCCTCCGGCCGAATTGGCGGCGTCCGCGCTGGACCGTATGCTGGCCTCCCTTGATCCGCACTCGACCTATCTCGATCCGGACGAACTTCAGGAATCCAAGGTCTCGACGTCCGGCGAGTTCGGCGGCCTCGGTATCCAGGTCACCGTCGAGGATGGCAAGATCAAGGTCATCGCGCCGATCGAGGATACGCCGGCCGACGCCGCCGGCGTGAAAGCCGGGGACCTGATCACCCATCTTGACGGTGTCTCCATCGTCGGGCAGCCGCTCATGGACTCGGTGCACGAGATGCGCGGACGCCCGGGGACGCAGATCACGCTGACAATCGAACGGGCCGGTGTGGCGCCTTTCGACGTTGCCATTGTGCGAGATGTGATCCGCGTTCGGGCCGTACGGTGGCGCGTCGAGGGAGATGTCGGCTACGTCCGCGTTGTCGCGTTCAATGAAAAGGTGGAACACGGCATCGAGCGAGCGTTGGGCGAAATTGTGGACGCGCTCGGCGACTCGGGCCGTGGCATCGTGCTGGACCTCCGCAACAATCCGGGCGGTCTGTTCGAGCAGTCCTTGGCTTTGGCCGATGCTTTCCTGGACGATGGCGTGATCGTCAGCGTCCGTGGCCGCGACGCCGAAAAAGGGCGGAGTTTCTCGGCCGATGCCGGCGATCTGTCGGGCGGCTTTCCCGTCGTCGTGCTGATCAACGGCGGTTCGGCGTCGGCCTCGGAGATCGTCGGCGCCGCCTTGCAGGATCAGGGCCGGGCGACGGTGATGGGCACCCGGTCGTTCGGCAAAGGCTCTGTCCAGACCGTGATGCCGATGCCGCTGGAGGGCGCGCTGAAGCTGACCACAGCGTACTACTACACGCCGTCCGGCCGGGCCATCCAGGCACGTGGTCTGGTTCCTGATATCGAGCTCGCCGGCACCGACACCGCAAACACCGAATCCCGGCGCGAGGTCGACCTTCCGGGCGCGCTGCCGCCCCAGGGTGAAGAAGCCAAGGGCGGGCAGGTCACGCTCAAAGTGGACGCTTGCCCGCCGGCCGGCGAGGATGACAAGGACCAGGTCCTGGGATGCGCTCTGGCCTTGCTCAGGGCGGGTTCAACCGAGGGATTTCTTGCCGCCGTTGGCGGCGGATCCCGGCTTTAGTACAAGGGTTTATTGGTCGATCGACCGGCCCACAAGGTTTGTGATCCCAATCACAGATTTTCGGCCGTCAGCGGTGTAGCCTGAATGTAATGCAGGACATTCGACCCTGCCGGCGGTTGCGCCACAGATGGAGGCAATGCCGCTCGCAGAAATCGCCTCAGGGTGCCGCAGGGCCGCGTTGACAGCGAAAGCGACCGAGATTTATGCTTTTTAACAAAGACATAACGGTCGCCACGTTAAGGCGGTATGGCTCCAGCGGGTCCCAGAGCGACGGTCGGGAATGACGGAGCAAGGAAATGGCGTCTAACGACGAAACCGCCGGTCAAGGTACGGGCACCCCGTCGGTTGTTGGGATCACGGACGGTGGTGTTGTGGAGGTTCCGGGTGGGCTTCCATTGGGTGACGCGTCGTTTGGTCACGCGGGTCCGAACCTGGTGATCACGTGGCCGGACGGCA
>Ga0209782_1000452_pt1 | contig 17723 bp, 13 predicted proteins | sample WorMetmaBAHAMAS1_FD_187390 | JGI IMG/M metagenome (GOLD analysis project Ga0209782, IMG submission 187390) | Marine gutless worms symbiont microbial communities from Max Planck institute for Marine Microbiology, Germany - Inanidrilus... | ecosystem: Host-associated > Annelida > Digestive system...
GAGATTCACTTTGGCATTTTGAGATTATAGCAAATTTAATTTTTCACCAGTTTAGCTTGAAAAAGCCTAATCAGGCCAAAAAAATGGGGGCTTTGGTGGATCTGACCCTGAATGGGAAATGATGTCAACGAGACCCAAAAAGGCACATATGTGTGCCATAGTGATTCTAACAGTGTATTATGGTTGCAACATGGCTACTTGCAACTTTTTTGGTATCCACATGTTCATTTCGTCCAGGACAGTACATGTAAATACACATATACTATTTGATCTATTCCTCCACTTAACTTCATTTCTCAGGGAAGTTATCAAATTTCAGCCCTATTCGATAGCCTCACGCTAGTAGCATCTTTTTACTTCTTAACTATGATGCTACTGCATCATCTAATTGCAGTCCATGCATGATATTTTTTTTTATTTTTCAGTAAGCACATCTCGTACATTTTCCAAACTATGAGATTTAGAAAGGTTTCAAAAAGCAAAGGTGACTGTTAAGATAATTAAGTGATTAAAAATGGCTTTAATTTCAACAGAACACACATAACTTACTACTTTTGCAATGTACCTATCTCTAGCTTGTACCATCTTCTACACATTAGTACTTGCTTCTGAACAAGGCTCACAATGTTACGTCATCACAAATGACCTTCAACATTCTCTCAGTAGTAAAATTAAGGGTTTATGCATGACTAATTGCACTGATTAATTAAGGCCAATAATGACTTTTCCAGTGTAATACATCAGTACTGTATGGATGGATACCCAAGGTCATCGGAAACATAGCCATTCGATAGAGCACATATGACTTCCTATTCGACTTTAATAGAAACTATGCGTCTATCTTGTATCATTTTCGAGTTATAGTGCGTTTTTCGTTGAAAGTAACGAATTTTAACCCACCCCAACTGCATTTGTCGCCCCCGTAGGGGGTGATCTCGTTTGAATTTCGCCGTGAACTTTGGTGTCAGAAAACGAGTCATGGGGCTATCGTGTGGCGTTATTTGCATGATCCTACGTTTAGCCGTTTTGATACAATACCGGAGTGTGACAGACAGACAGACACACACACAGACAGACAGACACATGACGACGGCATATACAACGCTATGCTAAGCGCGGTATATGCCGTCATCGTGTGTCTGTCTGTCTGTGTGTGTGTGTATGTGTCTGTCAGTGGCAGAATTTCTACTGACAAGCACGTTGTGCGGTCCTTCTGCCATAGCAGAGCCTCTTGTTGACAATAAGATGGGATAGTTGACAATATCCAAGTACATATAATAAAAGAAAAAAATCTTCACACACGAGAGGCTAATGATGACAGTTAGTAATTGCAGCCACAACTCGGTACCTGGACCCAGTGCTATTCATTAGCCGACTCCAAATCCACGTAATGAGTACTCGTTTTCTGTCTTGACTGTATAAATTACCACCAATTTTGGCAAATTTGTGCAACTATCATCAGTTTCACACAGAAGTGTGAAGCACATTTGACTTTTTGAACACCGATGTTTGATTTTCAGTAGCAATGCTGTGCAATGTGCACTAGCACATCCATATACTACTAATAATTATTTAACAGATTTTTAAACATTTACTCAGTTTCATGGCACTGACGTAAACATTACTGGGGTAAGTGGTTTCAGCTGGTGGCTGTATCCCATGGATTGGAGTTACAAAATGCTATCACCGAAGGCCTGTGCATCACCAGATGGATGGGGCAAGTTTTCTCGAAAGTTTTAAGCATTGTAGCATGAGAGAGATATTAAAGTTATATGCAAGAACAGATAAGTGTGGGTTTTATCTCTATTCTCTTGGATCTGTTCTTGGTTAATTTGATGTCAGTATTACTGTTTGTTTGTCTAAATATTTGAGCAAAAAACTTTGATGTTAACAGAGACTAGTTTTGTCCAGCTATTTTTGTAATATGAAATGGAGTTCTGAAACCAGGTCCAGGTACTTACCTAGGTGGTGCAAATAACTAATGATGACAAGAATGCCAATGATTTAAATGGCAGATGGTAGAAAAATGTAAAATAAACATACATACAATCACAAAGATGACAGATGACACTGACGACAAACTTGAAGCGGTAACGGTAAACAGAATCTCAATCAGCAGTGAATGACCAACATTGGCACAAACCTTTGCACTGTCGGACGTGACGGTTGCAGAGACGGATGAACATGTGATATCATCCAGATCAACCAAGCCACCGCAGCTGGCATTTAGACCTCGACCAAGTTCTGGCACTCTGTGCTTCGGCTTCAGCCTCGGACTCGGCTCTAGTTCCACATTCTGACAAAGCCTATCACGTGGCTCTGCCACAGACTCCGGTACACTGCTCGGTATAGCACTGCTACTGCCAGACTGACTCATGTCCGTCACATTACGCACACTGTCATCTTTCTCAGCAGTACAGCTTGTTGACTGTGAACCTTTCTTTGCCTTCATCATCTCTTCATGTTTCCTGAGCAATGCCGACGCTGACAGACTTGGCTGTTGGTGCTCAGCATCATCCGAGGACTTCATCTCATTGTCTGTGACATACAATAGTCACAGTGCGTATTATTATCACACAATATTTATTTTGTCTCCGAAACTGATGCAAAGTATTGTGATCATGTGATGAGTATGTCTCGTTATCTGTCTGTCCGCTCGCTTTTCTTGAAAACTACATGGTCTAATTTAATTTCACCAAGTTTTTACGCACATTGACTGTGACACTGCATACATTATATACTTCCAGTTTTGCGGCTGACATCATGTTTTCATACAAGGGCTCTATGGTGTATTACGCATTGATTCCAACCAAATTTTGTTTAATGATAAAGATCAGCAGGTACACATCGTGGACTGTGCACCGAGAGCAAAGTCTGATATGTACAACTGCCTTGTTATTTACTTGCAACACACACAAAAAAACCAATAAATTTTACTCCGCATCCAGTAAACTGTTAAAATTCACTAAAATATACCATGGTGAAGTGTGGCTTAGTGGCTAGAGTGATGGGACTCTCAACCAGCAACATATCACTCACTCACTCTCTCTGAGGTCGGTCCAAGTAACATGGCCAGGAGTTATAAAACTACTCTTGCACATAACTTTGCCAAATGCCGACCCATTGTCACTGATTTTCAAAATTCTCTCACTGTGTTTCACTGTCATCTCAGTAAGTTTAACTTCTAGAGACCTGGCAATTCAGTCAACTTTGTGCCTAAACTGAACCGTTCGTAGTGATACAACGTCATGGTCAGTCTGATGGTCTCCTAATACTCAACGTGAGTCAGCAGTTCATTGCTAACTGAAGGACTAACAACAAACTAACCACATCACCATAGCACCATGTGACACTCGTCTGACTCACAGCCTGTTTTGTGCCACCGTGTACATGAGTCAGTAATCTGTTGGAAGGGCATTCAGCCAAAGACTCAGCTTGCAGGTTAGCACATCTAACCAGCTAACCAATAGTTAAGTACACACTCTTAATCGCTGCTCTTTCATTCTGACCCAACAACACACGCAGTCAGACAACCACATGGAGTGTTTGTAAACTAACAACGTATTAACTTGCCATTCTCATTCCGCTGCTCCAGGTGTTTCATCAAGCATCGAGCTCCAGCAGTCGATCCCGACAGCAAATCTCGGCTAACATCCCAAACACACAATACATCAAAATGTAGGTTTTCTCTTGTAAAGTATTAATTATGTCACTGCATGAAAGAAGTCATAAAGTTTAAACTTTTGTCGTAAGAGACAAGATGCTTCAACAAATATGGACAGCCAAATAACCATCCTCATGTATCTGAAACAGTACTTCAATGTACTGTATGTAGTACACACACTTATGAACACACTTACTCAATTTTTGAATAAATGGATTTCAATTTATGGAGTTCCTTTACTACAGGCCAGATCCCTGAATAAAGAATCTTTGAGGATAATAGTGGAGCAGTTTTTACAGGCGAAGTTACTTGCTGCCCAGCCAACAGTATCAGAACTCTGAAAAAATCCAAAGCACTGACTCCATGGAAAACCACTCACTGGCCTTATCTTTCTCCATCACCAACTCACATTGGCTCTCCGAAGCCTGTGCTCAGATTCAATATGCACACATCAGTATGAGCGTGCAAATGGCAAAGTTCTGGTAACTGGCATAAATATCAAGATGCACATCCATACACTGCAAGAACATGGACTTGGTGCTAAGGTAAGGAAGGCATCACAAACAATGCACAAAACTGGCTACATGCACACTGCCTCGATTTGTCAAGAATTTCTTGACAAATTGAGGCAGTGTGCATGTAGCCAGTTTTGTACGGTACACAAGGACTATGACTGATAAATTTATTTTCTCCAGAACTGAGACCATGTCTGGGGTGTTATCATGGAGAAATAATGAAAATTGCAGCCAAAGTGGAAGACAAACGTAATTTTGAAAGTCACAATGTAGCTGACTTTTAAATGATTTGTCATAAAAACAATTTAACAGGTCCATGTTAAACTGCATAGAGTAGCTGAAAGCATGCACAAATGCAAACAGTGGATATTTTGAACACTGATCATGATTCATAACACAAATTCACGTGCTGTCAAACTTACTATATTTTTCTGCCAATGTTCAAATCAGGCTGTTTGAATGTCAAGCATTATGGTATCAATGTGTTTAAAACTGTATACTTTCATTAACAGCAGGGATATTTCATAGTGTAACTTAACATGTTTTATAAATGTGTGAAATTTGTGAAAAATGTCTGTCTATTCACAGCTGGACAATAATCAAAAACAGCATGTACACTCGGTGCAATACACACTTAGAGATGCAAATCTACCTACAATATTTTGCCGTCATCTTTGTCATCAGACTGACTAGACATCAAAGTGTCTGCTGCACCAGTTGCTTTATTTTCAGCTTTATTACTCGGTTGTTTGAGTACGTCACTCAAATTTAGACTCTTCTTTGACTTTAAAGTTTTATCAAAACTAAAAACATCATAAAACAACACATTAATAAAAAACGAACACTAACAGAAAATACTTACAACAGTCATGGCACTCAATGAATTATAGTTATGAAATCACAGATTAACATTAACACTTAGGACAAACTAGAACACAATAAAAATAATAACACAAAGCCCACAAAATTATTTTTCACATCAGTTCACACCCGCTGTAACGATCACAGGTAAGTGTCAAATAACAGCACTTAACAGTTACATGAAAACATAACAAGAGGGCCTAGCAGTGGCTAGTATAGTGCGAGATGTGGGAAACTCTAGCACAAACCGTTCTTCAGATATAATGCATTAGATTAAAAATCCGATATATGTCAACATGTAAACAAACCATCATTACTGTTTCCGGTCCATCCATCCAACAGACTCTCAGTAAGTAAATTGAGTGATATCGCTACAATTACCAATTTTTCCATACCCCTCCCCTCTTCCACCAGAAATCCCGGCATCATCCCATTCGACGATCCGGGTGAGGTGTTGTTAGTAAGCAGCAAAGACATCCATCTATCCAAGCATGCAAAGATATCCGGGATCCATTGCACCCTGTGACCACAATGCACCAACGTCACAGACAGACGGACTCTGACATCGTAGCAAAGCACGAGATGTATATATTACATCTAGCGCTAAAAACTGAAACTGACAACAGTAGTATGCTTACTGTTACCATTACTTTTAAGCTTTACCCGGATCCCGGATATCATTGCATGCTTGGATAGATGGATGTCTTTGCTACTTACTAACAACGCCTCACCCGGATGGGATGATGCCGGGATTTCTGATGGAAGAGGGGAGGGGTATGGAAAAATTGGTAATTGTAGCGATATCACTTAATTTACTTCTTCTCTGCTTTTATTTCCTTTCATTATCTATTTTCCTTGCTGGCACAAAGTAGTAAATTAAGCTAATTTCTATGTTAGCTTTTGAGTGCAGTATAAATATTCTGTATCACATCACGGGCTGTGCAGTCATGCTAGATCTGTGTTAACAGCAACTGGCTTAGTCAACGGCAATAGGTGATTTTTGACCCCCACGCCCATGGAATCGACGCCGGTTAACCAATCACCAAAAAATTTATCAAAGGTGATATGACCACGACTTTTACTGCTGTCAAAATTTGTTGGAAATCTGTCCACAGGGGCTTCTGGGCAAATAGGTTAAATATAACAAAATTTTTTATTTATATCTCTTTTTGGGAACTCACCTACAAGTCAGACAACTGGACAAATTTTAATTTTCAGACTCGAACGCTCAAACGACACAGACTCACACCAAATCAAAATTACTGTATCGGTTGTAACAAAATTTTACACAATGATAGAGACCACCAAGTACTCTTCATGGGTGGTGCAAATACACTCTGAACAAATCCAAGATGGCGGACAGCCGCCATCTTGAGAAATTGCAATATCTGCAATGGATTGACTGATTTTAACAAAATATGGCACACTAATGTGTTACGGCCCTTGGACCCTGTCAGCCAATAAAATTTTGCAATTTTGAAAATACAAGATGGCAGCCAGCCGCCAACTTCAAAATTGAAAGAATCGTGATATCTCAAAAACATTTGTAATGGCCCTCCCTACTCTAAGGGCTATAAAAAGTACTGAAACTGGCAATAAAACAGCAAATATAAATATAAAAAACAACAGTTTATCCATAATTAATTTTTAACAGCAACAGATCAAACACTGTAAAAATCATTCAAAGATGATATTACTTCAGCATCAGATTGACATTTAGGCAACGAGATGGTGGGTAATATCACCTTTTTATGATTGTTGCAGTTGTTGACCCTTACTGTTAACGATATGGATAATCTGTTGTTTTTGTATTTATCATATCGCATAAATGTGTGATCATTATCTGGAAACAGAAGCAGCAATTCAGTGCATTCAAGCAACATCTTTGTTCAGGAATTAACCATCCCATTAACAATACATTATACGTAAAACTGTCAAAATGTCTCTCTTGAATGTAGCAGTGATGCAGTCACTGAAAGCAATTTCCTTTTCAACTCTTGATATCTTAGCATTGCTGCAATCTACTAATAACTCAGCCAAAAGTAGATCAGACTACGATATTTTCATGACAGAATGAATACAAAATATATTCAACCATCTACAGATCTCTCAGCTTTACGCCAGGTTAAATAACTTTTGATTAGCAGGGAGACAATGACCAATCTCCATGCATTGTGAAATTCACTGACATTTGCCTGAATCTTCCCAATAATCCTACTTATGTTAAGTTACACATGTCATGCATATGATACTGTCAGTGCTTAGACATCAGCGCCTATTCTACAAATATGGTGATGTTGTAAGTGACACAACTGACTGACACTCAGACACAGACTGCAACAGCTTACTAAACACTGATATAGCCCCAAACATACAGTTTAGAGTTTTACCATCACAGGATTTTATCCCAATAAATTCTGACTTTTGGTCAATTTCCTGACAGACATCAAGTTATTTAACATATTCAGGTTTTCCAGACAATTGCTCACCCTGCAGCAAAAGTCGACTGCCAGCAAACAACATTATCCGTGTTAGTGCACTCTTGTTACAGACAGTATTAAACTTTTTGACTAACTCTTGTCACATAAATTTATCAAAACTTCTTGCAAGTTGTTCAACAAACCATGATAAAGAAAATTCCTGTCCACCATAGATAAAACTTCCGCTTCCCATTAAGTTCCGTTTTTCTGTGCATTTCTTTGGTGCAACACCAGTGTGCCTACAATGGTCAGTTTTACATTCACTGCAGCAGTAATAATTCAACTTACAGGCAATTATTAATCTCTGCAATACTCTGCATCACGTAAGTCACAAGCACAGAAAAACACAGCTGAAGTACTCGGTACATGCAAAATATAGTCACCAAACAATCGAAAATGTAATACGGTGTTTAAACTTAACTTAGACAGCAGACAACAATAAAAAATAATGGTAATAAAAAATAATACCTACTGTATTTAAAATAGTATACAATCAAGCTCAGTCAAACATACTCAGGAAGTATACCATGTAATGCATAGTGGCCGAATGGATAGCACGTTTGACTCATGTTTGAAAGACACGGATTCAAAACCCGCTGACGCCAGTCACTAGGCAAAACTGTGGGCAAGTTGTCCACACCTACAGTGCTTAGTGAGTCCAAAGGCCAGCTTAACCAGCTAACACCTGCTATAGCCGGCACTTCTGTAGCGACTCTGGGCAAGTCTTATACCTGCATCAGCTCAGGTCTACTCAGCCTTTCATCCTTAACTGGTGGATAAATCAAGTACCAACCGCTTCTGGTTACGGCCAGGTAAAGGCGGGAGATACTGCCTCTGCCAGGTAACTCTGTATGATCCATATGGCATGCAGGCTCCCATTACAGTGTTAGTGCTTCTAGCACAAACTGCTATATTGCTTTACCATTTTTAGCTTTTACTGGTCAGATGCTACAAGAAGCTCTGCTACTGCAGAGGAACAGTGTGATGCACCATCTCAGTTAAAATCTTGTCAACTGTACAAAATCCCGTTTAAAAAGCTTGCAATAGGTAAATAACCTTCAAGGACACTCAAGGTCATCAGAATTGCTGCTATTCCTATTAATGGCCTCTAGTAACAACTAACAACATCTATCTTGCATGTTTCCTAGAGATTACCAATTTATGCAGTGTACACTACTTACTGCCTATGACATACAGAAGTCCTTCAGTTTCAATAATACAGTTGACATTACAAGTCACGCATGCTTTCTAATTCACATGTGAAATAATCACAGATAATTTGTGCGATACTTTCCAAGTTACCAGTACTGAAAAGGTTACAAAGAAGAAAAGTGACCTCCACGCTCAATCAAGGTGACAGATTGTGGTGCCATTGGATAAAACATATATTATTTCCTGTTGTCTTCAGTTATAACTATGTATCTAGCTTGTACTGTTTGCAAGATATTATCACCTATTACTTGCCAATTCATATGCAGTAGAACAGTCGAATAATGTTTTACCACTGATTTTTTCATGCTTCAAACTCTATCTCCAAAATGTGCCAACAATAATGGAAGATATTACTATGAATATGTGTTGCATAGGTATCAGTTTCATAGTGAGTCTTATTTTTCAGCGGACCCTCCCTATTTTTCACAGGGGACAAAAACTATACAATGGTCAAGCAGGTAATTCTCACTAATAGCGTATTAGTTCTGGGAGACTCTTAACGATTTTTACAGGTGGCAATAACAGAATTTTAGGCAAAATTTTCATCAAGGTTCTCCATTAGTAGCTGACTATTCCAAAAAGAGAAAAAATACAAGAAATCGAAAACATACATGTTAATCATTCAATATGATGGTATATCCGAACCAAATTTGGTGAGGGTCGGTTAAATAGTAACATAAAAAAATGTTGGTGCAAACAGCGGGTAAAGTAATTATTTTTTTAACAGACTGATGATGCAATCCACAACTGGTGGCTTAAACATTCTGCAGTGTAAGGAAAACAAGAAATCTGAAAGCAGCAGTATTAACCACCGATTATCACTCTGTGCTACAAAATCTGGTGGGGGTTAGTTAAAAAAATAATGTAGCTCCACTGCCCCACATACACGTCGGGTAGGTCATTTTTTGGTAGTCTTGCAGCAGTGCAGTAACCATAATGCTGAAATAGCAAATCAGATCTCAATTAAAATTTGGTGTGGATATCATATTTTGGACCAAAAGTTGTCTGATCATTCAACTGTATTTGCCAGATGGCGCCAAGAGCACAAGAACGGGTGAGTCACACTGGGCTTTGCCATGCATTTCTAGTTTCCCTAACCTTAAAGACTACACGACCCACAACACATCCCTTCAGAGATAGTCTAGCACGCTTACACCAGTACTCACTGCACATAATATCCAAAAAACATAACTGTACTCCAAAATTAATAAATAAATCATGCGACCCTGACCATGCCGACTATGCAGTAGACTTATAAATTAACATGACTTACATGTGTACAAAATTTTACAACACCTTCAATAATTCCATATATATGACTGGGGCTTCCAAAATTCAAGATGAGTTACATGACCTCTATCATGCCCCTTCAGGGATAGTTTGTCACCACTGCATAACCTCTATGCCAAATTTAAATTTCTAGCTTCATCCTTTAAATCAATATGAAAGACAATGTAAAATGTATAAAATGGGACGATTTAAGGTGAGTGGGGTCACTCAAGGACTGTCAGCAATGTTACCATCCAATAGAGCAAATACATAATTATGTATTCATACCTGGCTTTAATAGATACTATGCTATCTTGGGACTGTTTTTGACATACAGCAAGTTAGTTGCTGGAAGTCACCAATTTTAACCTATTCCACCTGCATTTGGTGCTCCCATTGGGATGACTTTTGTTTAAATTTCAGAAATATCTTTATAATAAAAAAAAACTGTTTCTGGGCTATCAGGCAATGTTGTTTGCACAATCTCCCATAGTTATTTTAGTAGAACACTGACAGACAGATGGACACATGATAACAACATATACCGTGCTAACACAGCATCATGTAGCAAAATCTCCGTAAACAACATATCTATCAAATTTAATCAAAATAGTAAGTTCAAGAATAAATTCTAAAGATCAACATCAACTTTAGTGCAATGCGGAAAGCTGTTGGCATGTATGCATCTTTCGCTGTAACGACATCAAAGTTTTTTTGCCAGACTGTACCACTGTTCAAACATTTGATGGTCGAACATCTGAGGTTCAGAGACTGCAATATGCATGTTTGTCATATTCTGATACATCATTTCCACTGTTGCTGTCATTTATCAGTTGTTAAATTTCTTATGTGTCTTTAATCTACAACTTCAAGACTACAACTGGGTAAATTTTAGTAGAAATTGGTTTTGGAGTGTTTGAGATATACTGCAAAACAGAAGGGTTTTTCTTAGCAGAGTGTATTATGGATTACATACTATATCTAACAACTGCATCAGCAAATACCAGAACTAGGCATAATCTGATTGTGACAGAATACATTTCATCACAATTACAAAAAATGAACTGCAGTGTGTAGATTATTAAACCATTTCCATGCAGCAATATGACATACCCAGCCTGCAGTTCAGACCGTTTTGCACTGTGTTTCTTGTACGCAGACTGTACGTGATAAGTGCAGAACTCTCCCTGTTGACTACAAAACCACATAACATCATACAATTTTAATCTAATTTTACCAACAGTATACAGCATGAAAAGACCACACATAATGACTGACGATCAACATGTGCACATATCGAAATGGCCAACAGTTGTCAACGTACATGTTGATGAAGTTTGTGCATTGTCTGCGTGCTTTCGTCACGCCGTGACACACTGCCAGGTCTCTGCTACGACCCATCAACAACACTTTCTGTGCACTGTCGACTGTCAGTGAAACTTCACTGCCGTCACTTGACTTGTGCTGCTGTCAACATTAAACAAGCACTCCAGTTCATTTCAACCTTCCTCACAGACAACTCCACGTCCATTTTCTGTTCCAAACCCATACGCTAATGACAAGTCTTGCCAGTTGCCAACAGTGGCACACCTTCGACAGCACAGCTGACCATAGCTAATGACATTCGGCAATGAGGAAACTTGCTGCTGAGTTGTGGTTGGTTAACTGATAACTGATGCAGCTAGGTACCGTAATTAGCAACTTGCACTGCAACTGTTTCAGAATCTGTACATGAAGTTGTACTTGAGATATTTAATGTTTTCAGTATGTCAGCTGCACTGAGTCATACTCAGAACTGACACCTTTAGCTCTATGTGGGTTAGCTGCTTTGCTCTCAGATTCTCCATCTCTGTTTGTACTTGACCCACAGCATTGTCTTGTGACAGACCATAACTTTTTTTATCTTATTTAACATCATCCAACCAAGTCAGAATCAGACGTTCCCTCTTCCAATGTATTTCTTCCATATATCATTTATGTAAGGTCGCATATGTAAAATGATATAAATGTTGCAATAAAGTAAAATATAATAAATGTTTGTTATATTGTCCTGCAGCGTCATTGGCATAACATTAATGAGGCAACAATGTTGCAGCCAATAACATCACATTATCTGGTGGCATTATCTCTTATGTCACTCATAGCCATTTTCTTGCAGTTTTTGCAGAGGCACTGCAATAAAAAATATATGAGCTGCTGTAGCATTTATTTCATTTTATTGCAGCATTTATTTTTTATTTTACATGTGTGGACAGCTTAAAAGAACTTATCAACTAGATCTAGCAAGACACGCCAGTGCCAGCCATACTCAATCAGCTGCTGACAGACATACATTAGTTCATCACCATATCATTTATGTAACAAGTTAACTAGATCATTTATTTTATATGCTGGAGTGGAGACTTCAAACAGTTACCTAGTATCTGTTTGCTGTTGAGTGCTCAGAAATACAACAATATGACACATCTAGCACACAAGCAACTGCTCAGAATGTTTCGGCAACAATCATGTAAACTCATACCTTATCTGCATTCTGCATCACAGATGAATTCAAGATGCCAACAACAGAACCGACAACAGTCTTCCACAGATCTCTGTGAACAGTGTTGAACAAGAAAAATGACACAATTCTATCACAGTTAACGAGGTCACTCAGCCGCCAAATGCTAAACTTTGTGCCCTAGAACATGCAGACACAGCATACAGCATACAATGTGTAAGATAAATACATATTATTATACCACACATATAACTAACAGACCAGTAGTTGACACATACACACATGTTCACCACATTTACCTACTGATCAACCAGACACCAGTCAACAGTACTTAGATCTTTTGCTAACATGGAGACTGGCCAAATCCAACTAGCGGTGAACACAGGTTGGAACTTCACTGCATGAAATTCAACTATCAAGTACTAAAATACTCTTAAAATAGAAGAAAGGATCGTAACTATATGCTAGTGCAACAGCTTCCACAGAAACTGCCGCTGAATGTCAATGACGTAGGCACTGTTTCTAAAACATGTTCCAAAATGTTATGTCCATCACAGTCTGTAAATTACCCTACTGCCATCGTCTGATCATGTCCTTCTCCAGCAATCATTGCACCCATTCCACTACTTGGAGATTAGCACTGTTCTGAGAAATCTTTGTCATCTCTTGCATTCTTTAAATGTACATTTTGGCAGCCAAAAATTACTAAAGATGTGGTGAAACACCACAGAAAACATGAAATTAGTAGAGCAATTGCGGACACAGTCATGTAAATATAAATGCATCACATGGCATGTGGACATTCTGGTGACAAATTATTTGGGCAACAGCAGAGTTAGGTTGTGATTAGAATTAGGTTAGAGGGGTTACAGCTGTAGATCTGTTGTTCAGACATCTATAGCCAAAATGTCTGGAGATCTGTCAAATACAGGTTTACAATCAATTTTTACCGCACGACGCTATGCTAAGCACGGTATATGCCGTCGTCGTGTGTATGTCTGTGTGTGTGTCTGTCTGTCTATGTGTCTGTCACACTCCGGTATTGTATCAAAATGGCTAAACGTAGGATCACGCAAATAATGCTGCATGATAGCCACGGTACTCTATTTTTCTAACGCCAAAGATCATGGCGAAATTTGAACGGGATGCAAGAGAGGTGGGTTAAAATTGGCCATTTTCGACGAAAAACGTGCTATAACTTGAAAATGGTACAAGATAGACGCACAGTTTCTATTAAAGTCGAATAGGAAGTCGTATGTGCTCTATCAAATGGCGATGTTTCTGATGACCTTGGGTGACCCCTAAGCCACATAACCACCCAAATTTTTGCATTTTTCGTCGCCTTTCATATCTTTGTACTGGGTGAACGTAGAAATTTCAAATTTAGTACACAGGTTGATCGCAGCTAGTCCCAGCCTACCGAGAACAAAGTGCCCTGAAAGTCTTGTCAAACAAACAAAAAATCACCCCGAAATGGGCGTACCGTAATTATGGTCACGTGACCCAATTCATTTTTTTTACTTACCCCTAAAATATCTCCAGATGTGAAGCTTTAGCACTGGTATTGCAGACTGTCCCTTGAGTGGGCATTTTCAAATTTTGGAAAATAAGCAATAATAACTCAAAAATGGTACAAGATAGACACATAGTTTCTATTAAAGTTAAATAGGAAGTCATATGTGCGCTATCAAATGGCTATGTTGCCGATGACCTTGAGTGACCCCTAACCCCAAAACCACCCCAATTTCTGCATTTTAGTTGCCTTTCATATCTTCATAGTGAGGGAACGTAGAGATTTCAAATTTGATACATTGCTGAATTGTAACTAGTCCCAGCACAATCAACCCTAAAAGGGGGGTGGTTATGGTCACGAGACCGATTTAAGTTTTTATTTCCCCCTAAAATATCTCTAGAACGGCTAAAGCTAGAAACTTGAAATTTTGTACACTGATTCGCCATATGATGTTTTAGCACTTTGATTACAAACTTCCCTTGAGTGGGCGTGATCATTGTCACATGACGTCTTTTAATTTTGGGAAATAAGTTATAATATCTCGGAAATGGTGCAAGATGGAGACATAGTTACAATAGAAGACAAATAGTAAATCATATATATTGCCTATCGAATAGTATGATTGCCAATTACCTTGAGTAAGTTTGAAGGTCACTTTTGCTATTTGAAACCTTTGTAATACTTATAACTCGTACATAAACTGTGATTCAACTACGATATATTTACACATAAATAAGAAAGTGCATGTAGCTTGAAATTTAAGTTTTATTATCAAAAATTAAGGAGTTTTCAAGGTCATCATCAGTCACGTTCATTTCAAAATGGGCAGTATTTCAGGAACGGAGCTAGATAGAGACACTGTAACAACAGGCCACTAACAGGATGTGATATACTGCCTACGTAAAAGTCGCAATTATGATGACCTTAGGCGTATAAACTTCAAGGTCATTTGTCGATTGCAATCATTTTCAAATGGGATGTTTTGCAGCTGCGAGATTTGCACTGACAAGTGTGTTGTGCAGTACCTCTGCAATAGCAAAACTTCTTGTGTATTTAGATGATCAAATTCAATTATCACATGGATGTTTGCATTTTCCTATTTGTAACCACGCCACTTTCAGGGGCGGTTTGTCATCGATATGCTGGGACTAGCTATAATCGACCTGTGCACCAAATTAAATCTCTACATTCACCCACTACGAAGATATGAAAGACGACAAAAAATGCAGAAATTGGAGTGCTTTGGGGGTTAGGGATCACCCATGGCATCGGCAACATAAGCATTCAATAGAGTGCATATGACTTCCTATTCAACTTTAATAGAAACTATGCATCTATCTTGTACCGTTTTCGAGTTATAACTAGTTATTCATTGAAAGTGGCACATTTTAACTTACCCCACCTACGTTTGTCATCTCCATAGGGGGTGATCCCATTTGAATTTCATCGTGATCTTTGGCATCAGACAAGTATATCTGCTAATGCCGATGGACCTCTCGATTCTGCTTCATGCAAAAATCGACCATAATGCACTGCCTGCTGAGTACAATTACCAGGCAACGAGCGTCGTTTGATAGCAAATTGCTACGCAGACCGAGAATGTCGGTTATTACCACATATCTGAACGATAATGGTCAAATTCCACTTGGTCGATTTGTTGTCTATATGTTATACAAGCAAGTTTGCAACAAATACAGTGACAAATGGAACTGATGGAGCTTAGCCCTAAGCCTTAGTGTGGCCTCGAGCGCCCTAGGTGCAATAAACAGTAGTCCATCATCGACGACATTGTTGATTTCAGGTAACAGAGTGCTGTGGAGAATTTTTTCTAAGTCCGCAGTTGATTTGTCATCCCTTTGGCAAGACTTGATATAGTCTCCCTTTGTACAAAATTTGACAGGTCTAGCTTCAACCATTCCTGAGATATGGAAGGGGTCACCAAAATTTAAAATGGGTCACGTGACATAACCACGCCCCTTTCAGTGACGGTTCGTTGTCCTTCGGCTTGGACTAGCTACGGTCAATCTGTACACCAAATACAAAGTCTCTATGTTTACTCACTACAAAGATATGAAGGGCGACGAAAAATGCTACAATTTGGGTGGTTTGGGGGGTTAGGGGTCACCCAAGGTCATCAAAAACATCACCATTTGATAGAGCGCATATGAATTGCTATTCAACTTTAATAGAAACTATGTGTCTATCTTGTACCGTTTTCACTAGATCAGTAGGTGTAGATGTTTGATTGGTGCTGATTTTTTTGTTTACTGATCTGTCTTTTTTAATGTGTGCTTTTATTGTATGTTTTAATTTTTCTTGTGCTGCCTTTTGGCGTAATAAAGAATGATGATGATAGCGCATTTTTCGTTGAGAGTGGCCAATTTTTACTCACCCCACCTGCATTGTCACCCCCTTAGGGGGTGATCCCGTTCGAATTTTGCCGTAATTTTTGGCATCAGAAAACTAGTGTCGAGGGGCTATTGTGCGGCATTATTCGCGTGATCCTACATTTAGCCATTTTGATTCAATACCGGAGTGTGACAGACAGACAGACACACGACGACAGCATATACCGTGCCAGCATAATGTCGTGCGGGAAAAATGCTCACGGATGCCTGGCGGGCACTCATCAGATTCTAAATGTAGACATTTTGACGATATCATTTCAGCGAAAAACCTTAGTTGTACTCAATGTCATACATGATTCACCCCAAATTTGAGGGTTGTCTACTGGCCTGATATGCCTCATTAAAAGAAAGCCACCATATTCTTATATATAACTTCTCAAATGTTGTCCAGTTTTCAAAATTCTCCACTGTCTAATTCTTCAAATTCTTCATTCAACAGTAAGTATAAAATAAATTCATAATTGACGATTCTGATACATACTGAATGCACTGCTACACTGTATAGTGAAATATTACTGTCAGAAAATTAGCAACAATCTCGGCCTTTGGTGTATTGTGGTCTTGTTAACATCAGTAAGATTTTCATTACAGTGTGAATGTGACAGTGAACCAATCTACTAAAAACTTCAGGACAACATGGTCTTAATGTTAAAAACATTTTCTATAGTTTCTCAATGTTGTAAACAGCTACAAGTATATCAGCTAATGCCGATAGGACCTGTGCGATGGTCACAGTGCCTTATGTTCAATCGACCATCATGCAGCACACAGAACTGGGTGCCGAGTGCAATAAACTGCCGGCTATCATCATTGACTAGTGACTGCACTAGCCGGCCACCTCGGCCATCGCCAAGAGGTGCTATAAACAATAGACCGACTGCCAACGCAGTTCAAATTGGACTCGCTGACGGTCAACCGGCCATGGCAAATTTTCTAAGTCCAGAGTTTGGAAAAAAGTTCCAGGGGGAGAAAACTTATTTTTGGAGATACCCTAATGTCTCGAAAACACAGTGTAGCATGGGCCGAGAGTAAAAAGTATGCAAAAAATCAGCTTAATCCGTGCAGGCTCTTCGATACAATACTGGCCAGTGACAAATGCACGCACAAACACACACGAAACCTGCAAATACCTGCACTAGCATAGCATCACGCGTATAAATGTTCTATCCTTACTCAGTATAAATGTAAAAAAACTGTCGTTTTATAACAACGTGTAAGGCCCATAAGTGACACAAATAAAACAGCAAAAATTATTTCTGTCACGTCAAGGGTCGTGAATATAATACACAATTCTTATTATA
>Ga0209782_1000455_pt1 | contig 17694 bp, 7 predicted proteins | sample WorMetmaBAHAMAS1_FD_187390 | JGI IMG/M metagenome (GOLD analysis project Ga0209782, IMG submission 187390) | Marine gutless worms symbiont microbial communities from Max Planck institute for Marine Microbiology, Germany - Inanidrilus... | ecosystem: Host-associated > Annelida > Digestive system >...
CTTTACATGTAGTAGATAGCTTAATCCACTAGGGATTAACTTTCGCTCAGCGAAAACTCACTTCACTTTTTGATTTTGTTTGTAACTTTGTAAACAAAGATGGCGATCATGATTGCGGCAGCTAGTGATGCTCGCGCGTAAACGATAGTGTACTCGATTATGGTGGAAGTGACAAAATTCTTTTTTTGTCGTGTGCCGTGAGCCTGCTGTTGAAATAAATTGACTGATTGATTTGAAATTCATTGCTAACAAGATGACAACGATCTATTTTTAGCATCAGTTTCCGCTGAGCTAAATACTAATCTGGCTTTGGACTCAGTCCAAATATTAGCGTTCAGATTAAGCTTTCCGCTCAGTCTTTAGACTCAGCGAAAGACTAATCCAAAAAGTGAAATCACCCATTGCCTATTTCGTGCCATACACAGCGGCAGCGCCAGCCAGCGAAGTTGAAGCCTTCGTACGATCCCCAACAAACATGGGCATTATCCAACTTTAGCCCCCTCAGGGAGCTGAATAATTGGTATTTGTGAAGGAGCAACTGAGCTGAGCAACTCTGGCTGCCAGTCTCCTGTACGATGATACTGTGTTTTAGGTTATATTTATGAGACGTAGACGTAGAGGATGTACTGGCGCAGGCAATGTGCCTCTTTGCCAGCTTCTTGATTATGCTTGATGAAACAACAATTCATTATCAGTTTAATTGTAAGTTTTGTATTATCCACCAAATTGCACAAAATTCAGTTGTAACTGCAGAGAAGAAAGTATCATACAAGCAGTAAAACAGTTGTGGTAAACTCGATCAACCCATACTGTTATACTGCATGTAGTTAATATGGTGCTTGCTTTTGTCCATGTAAAGCCAACAGCAGCCAGTCACAGAGTGGGAACTTGCTCTGGTGGAGTCATTGATTATGGCTAGTGCTGTCATACGACTGAATATTAATAGTCAGTTAATCATGAGGCTTTAACCGATTAATTGTCAACTAAAATCAACTAAATGAGGCTCAGTTTTTGAGAAATTTATGACACATTACATTACTGTCTGACTGTTGAATGGTGGATTTTATTTCCAGGATGTGGTTGCTAATATTAGTATACTGTAGAAATTGATTAATCAGTGACAGCCCGAGTTATAGCAGTGAAGTCTGTGTCATGCAGAAAACAGTTGAGTGGTAGTATCTTCTTAGTGTGCTTTCTGATGACGGTCTGCAAAGACTTCATCTTGCTGATGATGATGCAAAAAACTGGTTAAACTAAACAGTGATGAAAGCACTCATGACAGACAGACTGTACAATGTGTCAACACTCAACAAACATATATGTGGCAAAATGACACAGCTTGTTAACAAGTGGGCTGTACAAATCATTGGGATATGAATCAGTGAACTGTTGTCTACTGTAGTGGGAGGCCTATACCAGGATTCCCACTGGTTTTGAGAAGTCCTGAAATTGGACATTGGTTTATTTTTTTATTTAAATGAAATGAAAGAAGCAAAGGGCCATCGGGCCACTGACATGCTTCGACAATGAAACAATGACAGCACAACAATTCTAAAATAAGCATAACACTTAGATGAAAAAGTTCTGAAAAATGCTGAAAATCAATCAGACTTGTATGTCAGTTGTGGTGCTCTAGTTGGGTCCCTATGATGCAAATTATGTAGTAGTACTGTTATATTTGCATTTGTCATCACTCATCAGTAATAATTGACAATAAGGTTATTGCATATAGTTTCACAGTGTCTTGTTTTTAAAAAAAAACAGAACTGCATCAACTGGACAATAAGGCTAAATAGCACTTCCAACTGCCCGGAAAGATAGATAAATGAGAGGATATACTACACTAGAACAAAATGTTAAAAAATGAAATATGCATTAAAAACGAAATATGCATTAAATATGCATTAAATTTTGGTATCAAATTCATAGCTTGAAGCCCGAAATGGTGTAAAAGTAGGTGCTGATTGTTTGGTATATCAGGTCCTGAAATGTCATGAAGGAGGAAGCTGGTTTCAGAGACATGGTAAAGCAGATTTACAATTGCAATCCAGTTACACACTCTGCATTCTATACAAGAGCTTCTGTGATCTGGCATGTAAGAGTGCTTTGATGCACTGGTGGGGTTGGCCACTAGTCTAGTCCATATTTCTCCAGTTTGATGAGTTACCTTGACAAAAGCTGTTGTAAAATCCAGACGTATGGAAACTGTATCTTCTTAAACTTAAGAACAATAAGTTTAACAGTACGATATGACCTAAATTGTGTTAAAGCGCCGTTAAACCCCAACCAACCAACCAACCAACCAAGTTTAACAGACAGCACATATTAACGATGATATGCAAGTAAGTTTATTATGAACTACACATGACAAGTGCACATGCTAACATAAAGGAAGTAGGCGTACAAAATTATGGATGAAAATTAAATAATAAAATACATAGTTTGATAAGTTAGTTGGACTGGTGGAGTTAACTTTATTTATTTATTTATTTTTTTATGTTAGGTGTGCATCGGCTATGTCTCTGACATATAGATTTAGTGATGTTTTACATGTTGTTGTAGAATAATGTTTGTCAGCTGTGCGACTGATGCTGTGCGTGACTGGTCGAGCTCAATTCTTGTCATTGTATGCTTTTCTGCTTCTCATATATGTAGATTTTAATAATTATTATAGTTTAAATAAAAAATACTCATAATGTGAGCCATTAAATGTCGTAGATAAGTGGCTTAATTTATGGCCATTTAGAAGTTTTGATTTGAAGAGTTTGATAAAAAATAAATTTAGGTGATATCTAATAACTAGATATGCTGGTCCAGACAAGATGACTAGTAAGCCTTTAAGTGTTTGACATAAATTCCAGCAGTCAGTGACATTACTTTTATTGCTGCATTAGAGACTGAATTGACTCTGAATTTCGGTGTAATTGTTGAATGCACTTGTGCAGCCGGCTGTGTCAGTTGGCAATGTTGGGCAGTTGGCGTGTGACTTGCTGATATCAGCGTTGAACGCTCGTCGAGTTGGTTTCCTCTATGATGATAGCACGATGCCAGTTGCTGGTTCGGACCCGTTTGACCAGAATTCTCGACATATTACTACCGCCGTTGAAGGTTCAGCTTTACGTTTGATGATGTCATTGCTTGACTGAAGTAATATTTGATGTTTAGTAGCAGTGAGTATAATGTTAATCACTGGCCAAACAAGTGAACATCACACTGACATATTGAAATAATTGTAGACTGACTGCTACTGCTGTTTTGTGACTGAGCAACTCAGCACAACATGTGTGAGATTAGACCAAACCGTCGTTTATTTTGTAACAGCAAGATAAAAGTGAAGTGAAACAAATTTTGTTTGGTTCCATCTGCACAGTGTGACAGCATCTTCTTCCATGGATCTTTCCAATATTATTGCAGATATTTGTTTTAATTCAGTTTTTTTCCACACAATACTATGCTAGCGCGGTATATGCCGTCATCGTGTGTGCATTTGTGTATGTGTGTCTGTCTGTCACACTCCGGTATTGTATCAAATTGGCTAAATGAAGAATCACACAAATAATGCAGCACGATAGCCCCGGGACTCTAGCTTTCTGGTACCAAAGATCACGACGAAATTCGAACTGGATCATCAAGTGGAGTGGACAAAAAAAAATCAGCCACTTTCGACGAAAATCGCACTACAATACGAAAATGGTACAAGATGGATGCATAGTTTCTATTAAAGTCAAATAGGTTTATGTCAAGGTCATTCATCAATTGCATGCTTTTTTCTATACTGACAAGTGCGTCGCACGGTTTCTCTGTTATAGCAGAGCTTCTTGTATTTAAGGCATGTGAAAAATATGCAAATGAAACAGAAATAAAAAGCTTATGAAACAGTTTGTTTTAATTCAGTTTTATCTTATTTGTAAGCATCAAATAATGTGCATATTGAATTGCACACTATTACAGAAGTTGCAATGAAAGATGATGCTGATGTTGCTTTTGTTGTTATTGTAGTGTTTGAATGTGTGGAGAGTAATGTGGTGATAGTACAGCAGCGAGTGCCACTAGTGAAGGTAGATTATTCTCGTAACTAGAAATGCATAGCAAAGCCCAGCATATAACCCGCTTCGCACCGTGATATTGCCTCCTAGCAAATAATAATGAAACATACTTACTGATCGACACCTTGCAGCCCCGCCCCCTACTGAATGTACTGGAAGTCACCACAGAAAAATTTTTGACACCGACTGACAAATTCTTATGTCTCAAACTCTGGGGTGACTGAACCAAATCTCACCAAACTTCTACAGGATATACAGAAATGATTGCCGATTACTCTTCTGAAATCAAAATTGCGATCTTGCAAGCCATTTCGGAATGCCAACATGACGAATGAAGATCGTCGTCAAATTGCGGCTCAATCGCAGAAACATTGCTTGTTTTAACAGTGTTAAATGCGATCAACAGTGCAATCAATAGTGGATCTATGTTGTTCACAGATATGACAATACACTAAGCTCCATCAGTTTGATTTGTTGTGAATTAGTTGCAAACTTGTTCGTGTAATATATTGTCAAGAAATCAATTATGTGGGAGTTTGAGCTTCACCGTGGATACATGTGCTAGTAACTGACAGTGTGTGTAGCAATGTTCTTACAATATCACCCGAAGCTTGTAGTCTGGAGGTGATGACATATGGCTAGCAGCACGATATGGCCATAAAATATGTGGGATAAAAATTGGGGAAAATGGAAACTTAATGCACTTCTATCCCTCTAGGAATGCAATAACCCAGAATTGACATCATGTGAATCACACCGCATAAAAATTGGTACTGTGGTTTAGTCTCAGGATGTGAGCAAAATTTCGGGTCACAAGAAGACTACAAACCACGTAAGAGTGATATTTTGGCCAATGGGGTGATAATTTTGAAGTTTGGTGAAAAGGGTGATATTACCGACATAATCACAGACGTCGAATTTCGTGTCAATCGGTTTCGGGATTTTGGAGCTGTGATGCCCTCAAATCTGGCTAACTCCATATGATTGGCTGGTGACTCTCACAACAGTGTAAGCGTGGCTATGCTACACTGTAATGTCGCTTATTGCTGCGAAGCAGTGTGACATAATGTGATGCATAGATGTCTAACACAGCTGATTGTAAACGTTAGCAATGTAGCATATTGTATATGTTCGAAAACGAAATTTAGTGAAGTTAAGGATAAGAAGAAAACTAAAGCAGAGTAGAAAACTCTGGCATAAATGTCCTCGCAAAAGGATGTCTTGAACAGTACTGTTTTCAGTTGCTGTCGAAAAGCTGGTGGTGACTGTTTATTTCTGACGAAAGACGGCAGAGAGTTCCAGGCACGGGCAGCAGCAGCTGGAAACGCACGGTCTCCCAGAGTCTGTCGTCGCATAGCTGGAACAATCAGTGTCGTCGTGGCAGCAGACCGCAGGCGACTGCAGGAACTGCGGCTGGTTGTCAAATGCAGAGTCTCGGCGAGGTACCATGGCGCTGTACCACAAAGAAATCGGAAAGCCAGTGTAGTGTGGCTCCAAGGAATCATGTTACATGGGGTGCACATAGACGCCACCTGGCGAATACAGTCAAATGATCTGTGCTTGGTCGCGATGTGGGCTGTCGCTGCTGTTACTGTAGCAATGTGTTGTTGTTGTTGTCATTGTTGAAACCATGCTGACGTGCTTGTGATGTCAGGGTGGTAAACAGTGCCAGTTTGTCAGTCGATTGGTTGATTGGATCGTCTCCAGTCAGTTCAAAATGGTCGTCGTTCTTACCAGCATGTTTGCATATGAACGTAAAGACACACAACTGTCCGGGTGACTATGTCATTATGCAGTTGCTCTGAAATAGCTGTCATATTTGTTCTATTGCTCAGGCAGACTGGTTCTGGACTTAAAATGTTTACCACGTAGTTTGACCAGAAAGTCTCCTTGTAGTGGAGGCCAACCAACCAACCTGCTGGATAACTGTCACTAAGCCGACGTTAATCGGTGAGAATGTGAAATCTGTTGTTAGACCTCAGCAGCGATTCTTGATTTCTCCGTGTCTGGAGTCGGAAGGACTTGGTCGGCTGTTGAGGGAACAGTGTGGATGGCTGGGGCTCGAGGAACGACAAGACGCCGACAGTTTGTCATCGCAAACCTACATGCCTGGCAGCGGCATTGCCAGACGACTCTACTCTCACTGGTCTGTGTCAGTCAACCTTTCAGTCTGTGCACATTCTGACTCGACACAAAGTTTTTAAAATGTAGAAATTTGTTAATCAGAAATATGACGTTGCATATCGCAAGTCGTTGCTATCACAGTGGTGTCAGTATTTATACGTAGGCAATGTCTGCATGGTCAATGTAACTTGAAACTGTCACAGAAATAATGCTCAGCTGTGAGTAATGTTGTTGAAGATGACCTGATGGCTGTACTTGTGTAGTATACAGATGGACTAATCACCCTATCTCTCTCTTCTCTTCATAGATCATTTTGCTGCATGTTCCATAGAGACTGTTGCACATAACCAGTGTGATGCTGGACCAACGGATACCTTTCCAGCCGCAGGACGTCACAACTTGGTGACAGAGGCATGTGTACACGTATGATGTTGCAAGGTTCAAGTGACTGTGTGTACGTGCTAGTAGTGATGATATGGCTGCTGAGAGTGAAGCCTGCGACGAGAGCTTTGATGAGAGGTTCAACATGGTACATGCAGCAGTGAAATGACGTGACTAGTTGAACTGCAGACCTCTGTGTGTGTATTAGACGATATTCAACTTAGGAATCCGGATTCGGATATCTGGTTGGGATGCGCCTATCGTGTAATATTGTAAACGTGTACACGAAACTTGTATGCATTAAGTCGCCAAAATGTCACGTTGTTTTACTGGCTGATGTAGTTGTTTTATTATTTTTGGCAATGAATTTTGTTACTGCTGCCATATTCGTCTACACTATCGTGTAATTATGTAAATGTGTACGATGGCTTATCGTGTACACGTTTACACGCGTGCATCTCTAATACATTCACGGAATCCAAATCCAGATTCATATAACCGAATATCCCCTTAGACTCATAGTCACTGATTACAGTTACTGACAGCCACTTCTGTCCCATGATGTTGTATCTTCGCCCTACTAATGGTTGAGAGCACCGTGGTAGTATGGAAAACAAAGGGCCACATCAACTGCAGCCAGTGAACTGCTGCAGATACACAGGGCAACATTATATGAAAGCAGGGGCGTAGCCAGGAATTTCAGTTGGGGGGTATAAATTTTAACTAGTCATTCCAAGGTCAAAATCAAAACATGTTAATGTCCCACATGTGAACAAAACAGCTAGTAAGCTACTAACAAAAATTTGTAAGGTAGACTGATTTTGTGGGGAGTATATATACCGATATACCTCCCCATCACTATGCCCCTGTATGAAAGTTGTGTAACTTGTGCTTAGTTTAATCCATTGAGGTCTGAAAATTTAAAATTCTAGCAGTTATAATCTTACATTATCGAATATTGGTGGATTAAAATGAGCATTAATTACATAACTTCTAATGAGTAATGGTATGGGCTGGGCTGTTTTCTGCACTTTACACTGATGGGTCCCATGTCACTGTGGCATGACCCGTGAACAGTAACAGTATGTCGTTGTATATTTTGACTCAGAGTTGCTCAGCTGAGTGACAAAGGGACGCATGACCGACCAAATGTCGGTGTTGGTTGTCATGTAGCACGTCTGCCGGTGTGAAGACGATGGTTCTACTGACGTTCTGTGATGAAGGTGACAACTCACAAGATGCCTGCGACCTTGTTTCATACCTCAACACTTGGACAAGGTGGATTCCACCCTCACAGGTAGTGCACTGGGATAGCAGTACAGGTAGATGATTGTCCAATGTCGTGTCAGTCACAAGTGACGTCTCTCATGATTCTGGGTGTTTAACAGGCGATAGATTTTTTGTAGTTAGTGACGATGTCGATTTGATGCAGTTCGACCATGCATGTAGATTGCTAACAGCCGCACTATCAATGATCCTCAGGAGAACTAAGAGGCAAAAGGGAGACATTTTGAGAAAAAAATGCTATCTATTAGTGCTTTCACACTAGGACGCATGTTGCTTGACAGATTGCTCCACATGTGGCTGACAACATTGCTTGCCATGTTGTTTAATGGAAGCATTTACACTAGCCACATGTGGAGCGATTTGCCGAGCAACATTGTTCAGTGTGCACCACATGACACCTAGTCCCTCCATCCCCACCCACAAGGGTATATGAGGAGCACTGTAATCCCCCACCAGGGTCCGGAGTAGAGCCGCGGAGGCTCTACGATTTTCCTGTATTTTAAGGTCTTGTGTGGCTTATTCTGCTATGTTGTTAAGGTTGAAAATCCTGTAGATGAGGACTCGAGTTTGAAACTGGGACTAAATTCCTGTGTCATTCAAATTCAAGTGTAGCCTATGATTCTTGTAACTTGATCCGCTGGGCCTGCAGCATAGTTCTGAAATATGTGCAAAATGCTGGTAAACTAGTTCACACCTTGTTACACTAACATGCCTGCCAGTGTACTATGCGTGGTTTTCACTCAGTGACTTACATTTAACCCTAACCCTAATGCTGTACATTTGCCTCTGACTGTCAGTGACTGTGTCTGGTACATTGCTGGTGGTGACCACTGTTGATGTTGTTGTGATGTAAGTAAGTAAGTAAGTAAGTAAACGACTTATATAGCGCCAGGTCTTAAAAAGAATCACGGTACATGGATGAAGATATTCTGGGCAAGATGGAAAGCTGAAAGGGGATAAGCTGACTGAAAATAAAATGCCTTTAGATGACGTCTGAAAGTAGGAAGTGACTGCGATTCACGGATACTAACAGGTAATGAATTCCAAACTCTCGGTGCGAAAGATCGAAAAGCACGAGATCCGAATTTTAAGTTATGACAGAGAACTGAAAGATGATGAGAACTAGATGAGTGCAGAGACCTCATGGGTTTGTGGTGTTGTGTTTGACAGATGCTATCACTGAAGTTTCCTCACTCTTGGCAGCTCATGTTTGGTTGTCGTTTTGATCAGACTATGTTCCAGTGACAAGCGTTGCACGCACCTTCACAACACAACAACGAGAATGATGATGATTGATCTCTTACAGTCCGATTGCTGTCTTCTGCACAGACACGTATAAACAGCAGTAAGTAAGTAAGTAACGCGGTGAACAGTGACGCAGCCGGTGACAGAGACTGCATCAGTGCGTGAATGTGTGTCTCTCTCCCAGTATCATCTGCTTCCATTCGTACAAAGCTCTCAGTGTGCATGCACTTATATGATCGGTTGTTGAACTGGAGTAAATTTGAATATTAAGCATATTTTACTATGATTTATTCGTCCACAAACTTATATCCTGTAGCACTTTATTTGCATGTGACAAAAATAATATGCTGTCTTTTTGAAAGGCTATTTTAATGTCTACTGTGTGCATTGCTACATTATAATTAACTTACCTGTTTTTTGAACAAAAGAGCCTAGCACTGGCTAGCATGGCGTGAAATGATCCGCCCGCAAGCAGCACAGCGGCCGCAATGCGCGGTAAAGTGGGATTGGAATTTGAAACCTAATAGCTATAATGCGCCAATGCACTTCCGTCACAGACAGACGGACACTGACATCATAGCATAAGCGCGAGATGTTCGCGCTAAAAACTGACAGAATACAAAATGTACAATTGCATCATGAATAGACAGATAGCAATATCAGCAAACTGAAACAAAAAAGTGATTAATGAATGTATACCAGTAAATGCAGAAATCTCAAAATTTGTATGCATCTGAGAATACAGTCAGGGGCGTAGCCAGGAATTTCATTTGGGGGGTATAAATTGTGGTGTGTAAGTAAGTAAAAGAAACACGAGCTAAGGCGCACACTGGCACGATATCAAATTTGTCCTGGGTCAAAGAGAAAAAGCAACCAGTAACCACATAAAAATTAGTAAGGTAGACTGATTTTTGGGGGTATATATACCGATATACCCCCCGTCGCTACGCCCCTGAATGCAGTGTCAAAAGCCTGTTTTTATTGTGTTAACATCTGTTTGTAGATTGATGACGACAGTGTGTGAGGTTTTAATTTGCTACATTTTCGGTCGACAGCAAACAGCCTTAGAGGAAGGGGGCAAAACCAATTGACGTTAACTCGGCTGAAGCAATTGTTCAATTGCAGATGCCTAAAGCCAAAAAGTATTATCCAATGCCAGTTAAAATTGTCCAAGGCCAGACTCGTGCTGTAAGGCAGGACTGTAGTCTAAATCAGAGCTCACGATGGGGGGGGGGCACCAGGCTTCAACGGAGGGGGCACGAGGATCGAAGCGCCGATCCTTTGACGATAATGCAGCCCATAAAAGGGCATTTTTTTCGTAAAAACCACTCAATCGATCTGTCGGGGGAGGGGCAGTCGGGTTTAGCGTGGGAGGGGGCACGGCCCTGCTGCCCCATCTCCTTGGCTACGGGCCTGCTGTAAGGCCAGAATAAAGCCAGCAAGGCCAAACAACAATTGTAAGGCCAAACACTTCTCTATTTAGAGCCGGGTTTGACTTTTTCGGCATAACCCCAAATGGCAACTCTGGATAGCAGTATGTGATATTTTTGATTTGCTACATTTTCGATCGACGGACCTTGCCCCCCCCCCATTTCGGCCCGTCGTCGACGGCCCAAAGGGGGGCATGGCCCAAATGTTAAATTGTTGAATGGTAAATACGCCATGTACTCGGTATCGGTACTCATACCGAGTATCGGTATCAGTTCAGACAATCAGGATTTATAATCCCATGAAAGTCACGTGTACAAGGAGCTGTAAATGGACCGGAATCTCAGTATTTGAATTATCAGGATCAAGTTAATAAATTTGATGCTCTACAGGTCCACTGTCCACTGTCCAGCTCTCTGGTACTGAAAGAAGACAACAACAACAACGACGACGTGTTTTTGTTGTCGGCTTAAATATTCTACGGAAACTGAATGTGATTAATAATTAAAGCAGATTAAAGTTACTGAATGGCTTCTCAAAGGAGACAACGGGATGAAAATCAGCCCTCAAAGTTACTAAATTTTGATGAGAATAAGAAGCTGTTTGAGCTACTTGGTCATCGTTCTGTGGTACAAAGATCTTCAGTGTTTATTTGGGTTTCGAAAATGTATAGTAGGCTACATCCGGAAGTGGTGTGGATTTAATTAGAAGAAACCTTAGGCTAGTATGTAGAACGATAGGGCTAAATTACGGTAAAAGTACAGCAAAAACGCCACATAAATGTTCAAAAAAACATACCTGAATGAAAAGTGATTAGTGTAAAGGTGAGGAGTTCAACAATCTTAACACAGAACACATCTGAAAATTATGTTTTCGCATTTTAAGTTAAAGAACAAGAGGCCTAGCCGTGGCTAGCATAGCGCGAGATGTGGGAAGCTCTAGCACAAACCGTTCTTCCGATGTAATGCATTTTCTACCGAGATTACACGAACGATTATAAATATGTCAACATATACACGTGTCACGTGTGAAGGATTTCGGACGCGAGCGGGCGCCTGCCATAGCTGTCGTGTCGGCTAGTTCTAACATCGCAGCAGCTGTGTCCTGAATTTCCCTACCGTGGTCGTCGAAATCTACTGTCATGAATGTACCTCTATCGACAGACACAGACCTAACCACAGACATGTCAGAACATGCAGTGGCGTCCATACCGGAAATAGAAATAGACGACAGCGGCGTCATGTCAACACTTAGAATATCTTCTATGTTCACCGTATCAGGGGAGCCATACAGCTCCAAGTGTTCCGCATCTGCAATCCGCTGTGGATGAGGAGGCTGAGTGGGCCTAGCCTTGGGGCCCGCCTCCAACGCAACGTCACATTCAGCATATACATCCGGGTTATCAATGGCGCCAGTCGCTCCGAGCATCTGGGGAAACTCAGCGATTGGGGTCCTCAGGGTAACCCCCATTAACCCCGCTGTGCCCGGGTGTGAAATACTTGCCCCGGCTACTTCGGATATCGAGCTGAGAGTTGGGCCAGGATCAGGACTGGTTCTCCAGAGCCTTCAGTCACCAAGAGCGAGGGGGCAGGGATCCCCGGATCTGGATCCCATACCTCGACCTCGGCAAGGTTACGTGATCTCAATTCCATTCTAAGAGGCGCTAGGATTAAGTAATTAATACACCGTAGCAATATACCGCGAGTCTAGTGTCCTAGTAAGAAAAGGAAACCAACTCAAGCTAGTAAGTCTTGTCAATTAAATTGATAGCGCAACGCTAATCTGAAATCGGCGCAGTCGACAATCAAGTACGGCGTTACAATCAAAGAGTTCGGAAACTATCGCAACTCTATGGCGTACCCTTAAAACAATTAAACGTTTTAATCATTTTTACTGTGCAATGCTATGCTAGTGCGGTAAATGTCATTATCTGTCTGTGTGTCTGTCACACTGGTATTGTATCAAAATGGTTAAACTTTAAATTTTGTACACTGGTTCGTCATGTGACATATTAGAAATGGGATGACAAATTGCCACTTGTCATGTGACATATTTAAGTTTTGGGAAATAAGCAATAGTATTTCGAAACTGCACAAGATAGAGACATAGTTACACAGTGGATGACTAATAGTAAATCATATATGGCTTAGTGAATGGCATGATTAGCATTTGATTGCCAATGACCTTGAGTGAGTTTGAAGGTTACTTTTGCTGTTTGTAACCTATGTAATGCCCATAACTCATAAACATAGATCACATCAACTACAATTATGTTTACACATAAATCAGAAAGTGCACGTGGCTTGTTATTGTTAAAAGTGAATGAGTTTTCAAGGTCACAGGCAGTCATGTTCTCTTCAAAAATTGGTATTATCTCGGAAAAGGTGCTGGAGTCCACTAACAGGCAGCTGCTGACAGCAGAGCTTTTTGTCATCATAAATTTAATGGTAGTCAATGGCAAACAGCTAATAAATATTTTATAATGGTTTACAGTAGTAGCTTTGTTATTTTCTTGTACATATAACCAAAGCCAGTGCGTTTAAATGAACGCATGGTATTTTCGGTATATTATACCATTTCCTATTTTCTAACTGGAATATGGGATCAAAAATGGCAGCATCAAAATAGATAGCATAGTTTCCATTTAAGTCTGAAAATGTCAACGTTTTCCACAGGAAGAATAGAACACTATATTTCCCCAAACAGTCACCAGTTTCATAGTATGATGAGGCTTTGAGCAAAACAAATAGGTGAATTGAATGGATCGGGAAATTCTCTGTTAGTCAATTACTGCACTGACAACATTGTTGTGGCAGGAATTTCACTTTGCTTGTCACACAGCTCAGAGGTCATTATAAAATATGCATTGATAAAGATGATTACCATGTCGTGAAATAGTAAGTAATATATGTATTAAATACATGTATAACTTCGTTTATAAGTAGGTCATTCTCGAGATTTTTCAAATGCCACTGTATTACTTTGTTTTGCAGACTCTTTCTTCGGCTGTTGTTCAAGTGTTCTGGGCTGAAGGTCCGTCATATAATCGTTGGGCGAAGCGTTGGTGTGGTGTTGCTACTTTTGTGAAAGACAATACCAAACGTTCTTATTATATACGCATTTTCGACTTGAAGGTACTGTTACTGCTCTTCTATTTTTATTTGATAGTACCAGTACTAAGCTGTCACAGTTTATGTTGTATTTGCTGCATTTATTTGCTACATTGCGAGATAGTGCTGTCAGATTGTGCAGGAGTAAATTCTTCAGTTGATTGTTAAGGATTGCGTACATGCGACATGATATATGCTGTCACAGTGTGTCCATCGTTGAAGCAATATAAGGTAAGACAAATCAGTATAGCAATTTGTGCTAGAAGCAACCCACCGCTTCGAGAGCCTTCATGTCATACGGGATTACACAGATTTTCATGCCACCCATTGTCTCCTGCCCTTACCCTGGCTGTACTGAAATTGCCGGTACTCAATTTATCCCCCAATTAAGGATAAAAGGCTGAGTAGGCCTAAGCCGATGCAGGTAAACAACTTGCCCAGACTTGCTACAGAGGTACCAGCTGTACCAGGTGTCAGCTGGTTAAGCCGGCCTTTGCCTTACTAGGAACAGTAGGTGTGAACAACTTGCCCACTGTTGTTACATAGTGACTGGCTGCAGCGGGATTCGAACCCGTGTCTTTTAAACACGAGTTGAACGCACTGACCACTCGTCTATCATGCCACCTAAATAGTGGATGATATCACCATTTTATGATTTTGGAGTTTTTGATGTGACATCATTAATATTGTGGATTAACTGTAGTTTTTTAAATATGTAATTCAAGAACTATGTAAATTGGAGATGCAGTTTGTATAGCAACCTGACAGGAACTTTTATGCAGATATAAACTAAACAGTAGCAACAATAACACCATTAAATGGCCTTTATTTCAAGATGGCCTGAGTAAGCCAGCAACAGGCAGTTAAATTAACCAACCACTGTGGATTTTAATGAGGCACAAGATTGTGGGTTAGCCGTGGCATCAGCTGCAGACAGATAACCAGGTCAGCAGTCAACACCTTATCATTCAAATTTTTAAGGTGGGATGCTGTTTCTGATGACCACACAGCACTATCAATGCATGGAAGGCAACAGGATGTTGATTTGTAACAGGTTAGTCAACACATTCGTAGAGATATAACATGCACAGTAAGTCAGTTACATGGACAGAGTTGGTTCTGACAGCTCAGATTTATGTAAAATAAACAAAATCGTAGAGAGATTTGCTAATATGTGACAGTAATTTACTTCTCTGTTTTATCCAGAATGAAAGGTTGCTTTGGGAGCAAGAGCTATATTCTGATTTTCAGTACAAGGATTCGCGACCTTACTTTCACACCTTTGAATGTGATGTAAGCAACATAAGTTGTATATGAGTTGCTGTTATTTGAAACTAATATGTACACAATGTTATATTACCATTTTATTGTACTGTTTTAATGTGTTTCACATTGTATTAAAGAGCTGTTTTTGGTGTGATATATCTGTTTCCGTGATGGTTAGGGAATAAACAATTTCAATATTTTTTTGATGGTGACATGAGCCATGAAATTGGCCTCCTTCCATGAAAAACACCCACTTCCGTGAAATTCTGTAATATCTGTGATGTTAGGTCAATTTTAATGCATCTCGTTTCACTGATAAAGGTTTCGGAATTTAGCCCATACATTTCCCAGTCTTCATCATTCACTCGGCCAGCAACTGTCACTGAGTAATTGCGGAAGCAAAACACCAAAAAACTGTCATATATACATAATTACTTATGTTTTAGTTAAGATAAAGCTGATTGGACCAGTCTGTATTGGTTACCTGTGGGATTTAGTACTTTTTGTTAATGTTACTGTTATCTGACTGATAAAATACCTGATCTCATCATATCCAAAGATTCTCCATTGTGGGCTCCAGCCTATTTTGGAGTGAATACAGAAAAAAAAGAAAAATTGTTAAGTATATTGTTATTTTATTTACGTTAAATCAATCAATGATTTTATTTGCCTGATAGGAAATAAAACAATGTCCAATCAAGCAGGAACACTCAGGCATGAAAACTCCAGTGCACTTATGGGTGTCCTTTAAAAAAGAAAACAAAACAGCACAGCTATAGGTCAATATTAGCAGACATTAACTCTGACATTAACTCTAACATTAACTCTGTTACAATAAAAGCCATACAGATATAAAACATAAATGAAATAATAAACATGATAATAATAAATGTTGGTTACTTAATTAACCCAGCACTTGTGCTGCAATATCTAATAAACCATTCATTCATTCATTCTTACTTCATAATTTCTGTTTCGCTTGCAGTTGTAATATAATGTTTTTGTTACAGGACTGCCCAGCTGGACTGAATTTTGCCAATGAAGATGAGGCGAAGGCATTTCTTGATGCTGTTCATGACAAGATACAGACTCGCCAGCGCAGGAGAGAAAACACAAGTGAGTGATTGATGACGTTACAGCAAGAAAGTTTATTTTGGATTTGTGGACCTGGAAAAGAGTTTGATAAAGGGTACCGACAGAAGTGATCAGATGGCAGCCTGTTGATGAATGAATGGATAGTGGAAATGACGAAAGTAAATTTAAAATGTTGTATAATAGCCACAAACACAGGGTGTGGGTGAATAATGTTTTTTCCTGTATTTGCTCACCTGGGTTATCCTGGATAAAGATCTGTTAAACGAGTTTTTGTAATTGTTATCATTATTTCTGATTTTTGTTTTTTTACCGGTACCTCATTTCCAGTTAAGTTAACTGTATGACTAGTTGGAGGTGATCTTGCTTTTGAACTAAACTCTAGTTTCTCTTTGTAGTGCTACAGAAAGCTGCTGAAACACATGCATAGGTGGTTTTTTGTGAAGCTCATTATATTGCTAGCCAGTCTGCTGATTATTGTTATTATTTATTTACGTGCAGTATCACAAACCGAGTGTTAGAGTTAAGTTGATTGTTGTGCTGGCCAGTTTGGTAGAGATAAGTTTAAGACCGCTTGTACGTGTAAAATAAAATAAAATAAATGCTTAAAAATTTGCAAAAGTTAGCAGAAACTATTGCAAATTTGCATAGCTTGCCTTAAATCTAAGTGTATGAGTCACAGCTGGTAGTACAGCGATGACATAACAGTGAAGTCATGGATTAATCCACAATGCCACGTTATGAATATGCAGCTCTGTGCATCTCGGCGACGTGATTGGCTGCAACAATATGTTAATAAGTTTGCAAAAACTTTTGCAAGTTTTTAGAGCATTTATTTTATTATGTTTCATTTCATATGTGTGAGTGACATAAAGTAACAGTCTTATGTCTGTCCATCTGTCAGTCTTATCTTTTTTGCGATGTTAATGTCGGTTCATAGGGCGGATGGGATACATTGTTAAATCTGGGTATGTTGTTAGCGTGGATATTGCAGCAAAGAAAACCCGGCGTGGCTTAGAGCTTTTTTCTAACGTTAATGCGGTGTGCGGCCAGATATGGTTTTTAGCCTTTCGCTGCGAGGTCCAGTATGCTGGTTTTGATTGGTGGATGATTGTGTATGATTGACAGAGCATACGTGATGTTTTTGCAGGGAGACGTGCAACAGGTGCAACAACAACGGCGGCGTCGTATGCTTCCAGCAGCAACACCTCACAGTATACTGGACCGAGCACTGCCGAGCCAATGCCAGCATTTGAAATGAACACAATGTGTACTGTATTATTGACTCTTGATTTAGCAGTTGCATTAGGACAGCAATTCTCAAACTTTTTTTCACTCTGCATCCTTTAATCATATTTCAAAGTGTTTTTCTGTCTGACTTTTACAGATTTTTAGACTAAAAGAATAGTATGGGACACCATGCAATCAAAGATCATATTATTTGTGATCAAAATGTCTGGACCAGGTACTGACTTGGCCATTACAGGCCTCATAAAATTACTGAATCGGTCTCGTCCAGTTTGTTTTGTGGATTGTTCTAACTCTGTGTAAGTAAGTAGTAAGTAATTAAATATAATTTGTAAACTTGCACCATGTCGTCGTTCGTCGCACGAACGAAGTTGCTCAACGTTGAGCCCGGTTAGTGCTGGGATGGGTGATCGTCTTCGGGCGGGTATACCACCTCGGTATGTAACCAAGCCAACTAGGTCAACTCA
>Ga0209782_1000456_pt1 | contig 17684 bp, 10 predicted proteins | sample WorMetmaBAHAMAS1_FD_187390 | JGI IMG/M metagenome (GOLD analysis project Ga0209782, IMG submission 187390) | Marine gutless worms symbiont microbial communities from Max Planck institute for Marine Microbiology, Germany - Inanidrilus... | ecosystem: Host-associated > Annelida > Digestive system...
CCCTGTTGCTCGAGGGATGGTCCCCTTCCCGAACAACCGCTAGGCTACAACAAAAGAACCACTTCCGGTTTCATCTCACGCAACTTCTCTTACTATTGTACAACTTTCTCTCTACAACAAGCAATTCGCTTCGCTTCCGGCAGTCGACTCCGCCCGTGCCGAATGAAGTCTCGATATTTAAACTGCTGCAGCTTACACTGCTGGCGCTAGCAGACAGACAGGCTAGCGGGCTGTTTTTTATCCTCCGCTATACTGCGGATTCTATGCGCCACACCCGATCATAAATATTGGCGGGGACATGTCCCCCTAGCTGTCCCATAGGGATCGACGCCCCTGCACATTACGACTGCGTGTCGGTGCGATCGACAAGGTTGAAGACGACACATGTTGGACTCAACGATGTGTTTATTAAACGCCCTTCGACCAACTGGCTACGCGTGCCATACCGGACTGACTACCCGTGGCTGTTACGTACTCCAGAGGAGCCGATACCGCACGCCCGGGCCAATCAGCGTGCAGCCCTAGGATGCCATGGCCCGTCACTGCAGGGGGCGCTATCGGCTGGAGTGGGGCCGGCTCGGAGAGATGATTTATTGGCGTCCCTTAGATCCTGGTCATCGGTTGGTCACTCTCTTCCCGGTTTGAATCTAAGGCGCCGCCTACTGCGACTCGACGACGTCGTCATGGGCCCGTCACCGCGTTGTAGACGTCGTCATGGGATCCACCTAGCGAATGAGGTCTTGGGTCCGTGGTGATCGGGTTCTTTCCCCCTTACATAAGCGCGAGATGTATATATTGTATCTCGCGCTAAAAAGTGTTCAGCTTAAGGGGGTTCGCCCCCTGACCGCCTGCCCCTGGACCCTACTGGAGGCACAGCCCCCAAACCCCCGTTATAGGCTCGCGTTCCACTCTTGCCATATGCGCTATATGCCCCCAATGTCTACTTCTGGATCTGTCCCTGCTCCCACGTCTTAAGTCTGAAGTCCTTGTATTTTAGCAAACAGTTTGTCTTCGAAACACTCGATGCTGAATAAATCTAAACGAAGGACATATATTCCAGCTCCATCTCTCTACTCGTTTGTGACCTATGCGTTTCTACGAGTGGATTGCTTTCCTTCACCTGGAAGAGAGTTTACTGCATGAGTCTACTGTGAAGTAGCTATTTTTGTGTTACCTGAAGGTTTTACTGTCGACGCGAAGTCGCGAACACTTGAAAAGATACCTGGTACGATTGATTCAGTATATATTATCAACAACAGCAACAACAACAACCAGATCACTAATTATTTTTAACCTCACTAAAACGCTTTGGTAACAAAGAATATATAAATTTTTGTTATTGTTGTTGTTGATGTTGGTTACGAAAATAATACTTTATAATTATACTTTACGGACATCAAGAGCCTTCTAGTATTGCATAATAAGAAAATACTTTATCTCCTCACCTCATGCTTTACGGACACTTTGGCACTAAGGCACTAAGGCAGTCGGCACTTGTGCCGAGGTGTCCAAAAGACATCGGCACGGTACAGTTCTGACCCAAGACAATTCGGCACTAAGACATTTCGGTACTATGCACAGACACTTCGGCACAAGAGTGCTCGAACGGTTCGTTAGTCTGATGGCCCAACCATGGGCAGAAGAGGCGTGGCTGACATTGTTATGTGACCCATAGACTATATGTACTCCTCTCCTTTACTACTGTGGACCTAGTAATATCCCTGTTATTTAGGCCACGTTTAAAATATTGATGATGATCACGATGATGATAGGGAGTTGTTGTGTAAGCATGAATTTTGCTGAGTGTATGCCTGTTGCCTAGAGTTGTTTGAAGCAGTGGTCAAAGCAGTGCCGCAACTGCACATTCGGCACTTAGGTTCGATCTGTCTTCAGGATATTTCAGCACTAGACTGCCAAACTGTTTGAACAGTTCAGACTCACCAAAATAGTGGGGAAATGTCTTGGATCCGAAGTGTCCGGTTACCCTACTCAGTCTTTATATTAGGACGGTTCTTTAATTTATGCTACAGAAACTATATGTGGTTTACTTTATAAGTTTACTCTCTATGGGATATTCTGTTTGGCTACAGATATTTGATAATTGAATCCGGATTCGGATTCTTAGTGAATCTAGATTCGGATCCAGTGATAAAGTGCATTCTATTAATGAATCTGAATTTGGATTCGGTGTATCTCGTGTGAATGGGTCTGACTAAAATACGACAGGATGAAGTGACAGATGACAGGACAGTCAAGAATCTTGCAACGATGATTGGCGACAGGGCAGTTTACTGCACAACAGGACTGATGAGATGACTAGCCAGATGAAGACACTAGAGCATTCAGATCGTAACAGGATAGCCCTGTCTGTGTCATACTTAAAATTTAATGTTTCCAACTGACATTGCGTGAATAGTACAAATTTACTTTATATGTGATTTTTTTGTTATCGACGAGGAAAACAAATACGTTGTGATACAGTAAAATGTGGGAGAAGCGTAAGTCTGTTGCATTTCCTGCAGGCATGATGGACACGACAGAGACAATGATGCTCCATGATTGCCCGATTATCTGTCTCAATCCCGTTTACTTGTGATGTGATGTTGGTGATGAGTACTAACTTATAAATGATTTAAGAAAGACATCTATAGCAATAAGTGCTGTAAACAAACAGAATCTTGGTTGTGAATAATTAAAACGTGCAAAATAAGACTGAAAACAACATAAACAACAATGACGTCATATTATGTCACTGTTGTATTCAATTTGCCAAGTGAATCCGAATCTTGATTCACTATGAATTCAAATGCGGATTTGATTATCGAATATCCCCTATAAAACTGTTCACAGTCTGTGGTGAAACTGAATTCAAATTGTCATTTTCCAGTTGTGATGGAGAACTTTGTCTTGTATGAGGATATTGGAAGAGGTGACCAATGTGTGGTCTACAAAGGACGACGCAAAGGAACAATCAACTTTGTGGCTATTAGCTGCATTGAGAAATGCAAACGTCATCTTACCACAAACACGGTAGACTGTTTAATGTGTAATTATAAATTGCACACATTTATTGCATAGAGTAAGCTCAGTACTGAATGCTGATTTATGCACTGAAACTTGCAGATGCTTGTAGATGTAGATGTTGACAGAGTGCACATGCGCAGGCCAAAACCTTTATGCCCATTTCTTCTATTCACTTTACAGTACACTATACTGATTTACTATGAGTCCTTACTTTTAACACCTCACTGCGACTTTCAGTGCCATGCAAAGTTTGTTCTATGAAATAACTTACAGAACAGTGGGCGTGGTCAACCGCCTAGAAGCTATGTCTGTAAAACTGTGACAATGCCCAGCTGCCCATGCTCAGTGAACCGTGCACTGGTCAGTGACAGCTAGTCTGAGCAGTGGTCATTAACTGGCTATGATAATGCCCCACTATGACATCACAGCAGGGCATTAAGCAGCATGCTGGTCATCACCCAATGCTTGAAAATCATGGCCACTGTTCTGCAAATGACAACATAAAAGTAGGCCTAAACAAAGTATCTTCCAGATGATGGCAATACAATATGCCCCCTGTCCATACATTGAGAATCAGAATGTTATAAATTTTAAAAATTCAGGAAATTCACGAATTTTAACACTATTTTAAAATGCCAACTAATTTTAATGAGAAAATTCAGTAAATTTGTAGCCCAAAAGTAGGCCAATATTAACAGCTTACTGATGACAAAATATACACTAAACTCGCCCAAAGTAGCCATCAATATTTTAAAAAGTAACCCAAAAGTATCAAGTCGCCAATGGCTGCCAAAAGTAGCCAAATTTGCGCTTTTTCATCATGAATTCTCAATCTGTGCCTCTGCGTACGTATGGCAATTGTGACAGTGACAGATAGACAGACATATACACAGACACACAGATGGACACACGGCGACCGCGACAGCACAAAAAAAAATTCCACGGAAGCAGTTTTCCTCGTAGCATCCTCGTGACTTTCTCGCGAGCGCGATTACACTAAAAGACGGGACAGTAGGAGCAGTAAATAGGCCCACAGGACACTCGCATTTTTCTGTTGTTGTCTTTCCCATCGTGTTTATGAGGATGTCGCTAAAAATGTTATGAGGAAATCGGGCATGTTGGATATGTCGGATGAGGATGCTACAAGGATGGTACGAGGAAACAGGTCCCATAGAATTTAAGCTATACCACACTAGCATAGCTTCGCGTGATAAAAAAATAACTATATCCTTACCTCATACAATAGTCAATCCAGTCAGTCAGCTGCCTATCTACGCAGGTAGGCCTAATGTCTGCAGTGCTTCTCTTCACGTTGAATAGTCCACGTTGCCACTGTTCTGTAAGTACGTTAAACTCAATGTCCATAGTATGATCCAGCCAGTTTACTGTACAGTGGTCTATCTTACGTTTGTCTGGCGATTGTCTGCGTTTCTCACAGCTCGTAGCCCTCGGAGAAGCGACTAGACGCCGGCCGGCGTATAGCTGGCCCAGCCGTGGCAGGGTCAGTTGTCTCGCCGACTGGCATCTAGTCGCCTCTCCTCAGGCTTACGACCTGTGAGAAACTTAGATGATTTGGCCAGATGGACTTTACAGATATCCCACTGTACATTAACTGGCTGGATCATGCTATCCAGATTGTCTTTAACCTTTAGATAAATAACTCATAATATGGTCGTAGATAGGGCATTCTGTTTTGTAACTTATGCTTATTAGACTGACAGGTGCATAATTTGCTGTGTTCAATTTTGAGTCTTTCTTATACATTGTAGTTGTCTCTGCTATTTTCAGTGTGCTGGAACTTTTCCACAATGCAGGATTTTACTGTATATAAGAAATAATGAGTAGGCTATAACAACTCCAGATTTATATAGAATTCTAGGATGTAACATATCAGGGCCAGGTGATTTGCTAGTGTTCTAATTCCACCATTTACTGTAAACATTGTCTTTTGTTATAGCAAACTTAGATATTTTAGTAATAATCTTGCTCATATTAGTTAACACTATCAAATTTCTACCTGGTTCAACTGTGTACACAGAGGAGAAGAAATCTTGTAAAGCTGCTGCCTTATCAGTGTCATTGTCTGCAATAATGTCCCATCCACTTGAGTCCGTTCAGTGAAAATCTCCAACTTCAGTTTTTGATGTGGTTTTTCTGTTAACATACTGCCATAACTTTGGGGATTTTTGTTCATAGCAGTAAAGATGTTCTTGAGCAGAGTGACAAACATACGTCATTGTTGATCGATTTATTTTGTTTACAAAATAATTTATTAAGCTATATATGCAAGTTAGCATATAGTTCACAGTTTTAAGGCCACTGTGGGTGTTTTGATTAACAGGACTTCTAAGAAATGTCGCTATGAGCATGGTACTGAATGACCGACCAGTTAAATAACAGATGAGGCCTTGTGTGCTGTCTTTGCAGAGAGGAAGGAGGCGGTTAAGTCATCTCAATACACAAGCAGTTGGATTGTTATATAGTTAGCTTGGTTCAGGTCCAGCTTCTATTAAGCCACTATCATTAGTAACACATCACATAGGCCTATATACAGAGATATTACTACGGGAAATCTCAAACATTGGACTTCTTACATGACATCTGATCATCGATTTTTGCCTAATTATCAGTCAACCAGTGCTCAGATTACTACTTTAATTGTGTTATATCTGTGTGTTGTCACTGAAGATAAGATAGAACACTAACAGGAAATCATAAGTTAAATACAACCATTGGCATATTGTTCTGATGACTGGAAATGCCCAAAATCACCTTGGCCCTTACTGACCTGGGCCTTTCCTGTTACCTGCATTTGGGTCTTTTTTATTCATTGCCTGAGGATGATACACTTATGTGATTAATAAATTATGTGCACTAAACATGTAGTAATAGTTCAGTTGGTGAAAATATTGTTACATTTTGTTCTCGTTTCTTAGCAAGCATGACTTGCAATATGCGAGATCTTTGTTGCAGCTATTTTTATCATTACGTTTATAGTTGCTGTATAAATATTAGCACAAGTCAGTAATAATGTAACTTTTTTTACATTTACATTTTACATTTACTTTTTTTACAGGTGCGTTTGACAAATGAAATCAGTCATGCCAACATTGTTAAATTCTATGAATGGTATGAGACAGCCAACCACTTGTGGATGATCGTTGAACTCTGCACTGGTAAGAAAACTAATTACAAATACACTTGTTTCAATTGAAATAATTACGTGTTTTGTTTAAATCTGATTGGCAATAGTACTGAGTCATGTTTACATTGTTATAATAAATTACATGTTGTTCTTGTTACTCAGTTTGGATGCATAGTATTGTAATTTAGTTTTTTGTTTACCTGTTTATTTTCTGTTATTTTGTGGTTTTATTTGTTAATTTTGAATTGACTGTAAGCTTTATTGCTGTGTTGTTAATAGTGAAAAATGTCTGATCCCAGTCTGGTCTTATGGTATAGTTAAAAGTTCATTGCTGTGCAATATGAAGGTGGAAGCTTGAAGACTGTAATTGAACAAGATCAACATTTGCCGGAGTCATGTATTCAGAAATTTGGAATCGACCTTGTGAATGGTCTTCATCACATCCATTCCCTCGGAATTATCTTCTGCGATCTCAAACCTTCAAATGTAGTGCAGATTATTTAGTTACTTGCTGACTGTGCTGTGTGGTATTTTATAGTGTTGAATTTTGGTTAGGTTAAATTACTAATTTTTAAAACTTATTCTGGGTCATTTCACAGCAAGTTCTCTGACTATTGCCAACAACAACTTGTTCAGTAACCAATGAGCATTCACATATTTGAGACTGAAATTTTAAGTTGAATATTTCAAACTTTCAAAATATTTTAAAACTACTTTTGAACGATATTTTTTTCTGCAGTTTAAACAAATAGTAATCAGAGTGGTTAAAATGATATATGGTCTCAGCTTAGTTATTTATATTGTATTTACATAAATGGATTTGAAGTTTGGCCTCACTTTAGTGTGGATGAAGTGTAGGCCTAGATATTAATGTGAAAGAGTGTGTATTTGGTAGGGATGTGCTAATCATGTAGTTATGTAAACCTGTACACGAAATCCTGTGAATGTTTACTAAACATTTAAACAAACATGGCAGCAAATGACGAAACAAATGGTTTTCAGTTACTATAATAGTAGCCACATGTGTCAGTCTTTAATAAAGTTCATTCATCCAATTATATGATAAATTTCTAGAAGTCACAAAAAATAGTCACGTTGTGCTATTTTCTTTATTTTGGCACTAAATTTCGTCTTGCAGCCATATTTATGTGTAGTATTTGGTAATATACTGCTGATAGCACAGTGCGGTAATAGTGTTTTTTACGCTTATAACTTAAGATAGAGGTTTGCAGGAATGTTAGCGCTTCTGTATACTGGCATGCAGGTACATGTATGCGTATCTGTGTATAACTTTCTAATGATTTTGCATGTACAACCTGTCCGGTATGTGTTAGTTAAAAATACTACTGCATGCACCTTGTATATAGATCCTTCTGGATGGTCCTGGTGATCTGAAGTATTCTGATTTTGGTTTGAGCCGACTAGAAGGTGAAAACATCGAAGAACTTTATCAGCAATTCTCAATTACAGGTTCAAAAAGTGTTTCATATATCCAACGACGTTATAATTTTTTGTTGTTTTTGAGTTTTAGTGACAGTGATTTGGCCAGTAGGCTTTATTTGACAAGAAGCTCTGAGGGACTACGCGACACGCTTATCAATAGAAATCTTGCAACTACGAATCATCCCATTTGAAAAAGATTGCAATTGATAAATAACCTTTAAGTATATACACCCGAGGTCATCCCAATTGCTGCTTTTAGATAGGCCATATATCATTTCTTGTTAGTGGCCTGTTGTTACAATGTTTCTATCTAGCACCATTTTTAGATACTACCATTTTTGAAGTGAACATGACTACCTGTGACCTTGAGAACGCATTTATTTTTGACAAAAATGTTTAAATCACAAGCCATGTGTGCTTTGTAATTTATGTATAAACATATCGTAGCTAAATTGTGCTTTATTTATGAGTTATAGGTATACAAAGGATTCAGACAGCAAATGTGACCTTCAAACTCACTCAAGGTCATTGAAAATCATGCCATTCGATAGGCCATACATGATTTCCTATTTGTCTTCCATGGTAACTATGTCTCTATCTTGCACCATTTCCAAGATATTGTCGCTTATTCCCCCCCAAAATTTAAAGATGTCCATGATTGTGACTACGCCCACTCAAGGGACAGTTTGTAATCCCAATGCTAAGTCATCACATAGCGAACCAGTGTAAAAATTTGAAGTCTCTAGCTTTAGCCATTCTGGAGATATTTCAGGGGGGACTGAGAATTTAAGTGGGTCACATTACCATAACCATGCCCCTTTCAGGGACGGTTTGTTGTTTGTGGGCTGGGACTAGCTACGATCAAGCTGTGTACCAAATTTGAAATCATTACGTTGACCCATTACAAAGACATGAAAGGAGACAAAAATGCAAAAATTGGGGTGGTTTGGGGTTTATGGGGCTCTCAAGGTCATCGGCAACATAGCCAATCGATAGAGCACATATGACCTCCCATTTGACTTTAATAGAAACTATGCGTCTATCTTGTACTGTTTTTACTGTTTTCGAGTTATTATCGCTTATTTCCCAAAATTTAAGTCATGTGATCGTGACCATGCCTACTCAAGGAACAGTTTGTAATCCCAATGCTAAAACATTACATGGTGAACCAGTGTACAAAATTTGAAGTCTGTTACTTTAACCATTCCAGATATATTTTACGGGGGACTAAGAATTTAACTGGGTCACGTGACCATAACCATGTCCATTTGAGGGGTGGTTTTTGATCTGTTTGGTAAAGACTTTATATAGCCTACCTATGTGTAAATTTGACAGCTCTAGCTTAAGCCATTCCTTAGACATACATTTTAACTTAGTAGAAAATATGCGTCTATCTTGTACCGTTTTTAGTCGCGCCTCTCGCACATTACTGTGAGGAGGCACGACTTAAATAGTCACATTTCTGTCCGTGACAAAAAAAACCTGTCGTAAGCCCAATCAACCCTCTCCCCCTGTTCACCCATAGGGTGAAAGTTCAGACCAAGACGGACCAAGAATCCAATGTAAGGGGGGTCTAAAATTGATATTTGTTGACCAAATATGGGTGCAAAGTTTCAAATTACATAGGCTCATATAAGGATTCAGGGTCAGACTTTTGACCATTTGTTGAGAGCTGACGGAAAGCTGCCATAGAGGCGCGACCATATACCGCTAGGTATTCTAGTTGAGTTACAGCAAGTTATTTGTCAAAATGGCCAATTTTAACCCACCACACCTGCATTTGTCGCCCACGTATAGGGTGACCCCGTTTGAATTTTGCCGTGATATTTGGCGTCAGAAAACTTAAGAGTCCCTGGACTATCATGTGGTATATGTGGCATTATTTGCGTTATCCTACGTTTAGCCATTTTGATACAATACTGGATTTGACAGACACACGACGACAGCATATACCATGCTAGCATAGCATCGCGTGGTAAAAAGGGAGTTTAAAATTATTGCGGTGTTATATTTTTAGTTTATGCACATTTTAGCTGCTGCAAAGTTTAGTTGCTGTTTTGATTAGGAGAACAGTTTACGAGTGTTGGTGATTCCTCTAGTCAGCATACTCAACAGTGGAGTACCTCAGGTAGCTTTATGTGTCTGATTTATGCAGGTTTATAGTATATGTAGGTCGTCAAATTGTCTTTAGTAACGACAGAATGTTTACAGTTAGAAATAAAGAACACGGCTAAATGTAATTGCATGTTTATTTCTTACTCCCTTGCTGATCTGTTGGCGTATATACAGGTTAATTTTTACTCGTTAACATGTATGCAGTACATAGGCATATATAAATATCCTTAACCATTAGTCACAGTTTTATTGCTTGTATTTGATTGTATATTTTTGTCAGTTTTCTGGTGCATAAAGATTTTCATACCACTGTAATGTGTCTATCTGTCTATCATATGTTGATATTGTATTGACATGGCTGACCCTGTTGCTAAGTAATCAATGCTGGAAGGTGGCGTAGTCAATTTTTGGACCCCTGTTTTCATTTTAGAATGTCTAAAGTAGACACACTTTGATACACAAATTTGCTATTGCAAGTACAAGCCATCCGACAAGGTTATATCCACAGACTATTAAATAAGTACTAGACTTCTTACGTCCAATTAGATCAGCAGGAGCTTTTGAAGCCGTGGATTGGCTAGCAGATCTTCACTAACTTACATGGCCGCCGGTTGAGTGACGTCATTTTTACATCATTTTGTTGAAATAAGTAAGTAAGTTCTTTATTATGGTATGGTGGTACCCGACAAACACAAGTCAACAGCCGTCATCTTGCTGTCAGTGTACTATGTTTGTTGCTATTTAGTGTATATCTATTCTATGTTTAGTTCCTCCGTTTAGTTGCCTGTCCTCCGTTTAGTAGCTTGTGGCCATGTTTATCCGCGATCGACGATGGTTTCAGCTTGGCTCGCCAGCACGGCCGCTGTAGCTATACCCAATCGGTTGTTCATTAAATTTTGGGACTCTCTTACTGAGCGAATAGAGGAAGGCAGTTTAAATCTCTTACACAGATTGACCATTGCAAGCCATAGCTGTACTTCTTGTTGTTTAAGGTGCTATGATATGATGTATGTAAGTAGTTGATTTTAAAATGTTTTACAGTGTTTCTTGATCACGGTACATTTAACTGATTAATAATTTTCTATTTTCTTGACATATTTATGTTCTGCTGGCAGCACTGTTACCGTGAAATCTATTGTTGTTTTCGTTAGGTTCATCGACATATATGGCTCCTGAGGTGTTACAAGGTGTTGAGGCATCATTTGCCAGTGATCTCTGGTCTTTAGGATGTATATTTTATGAGATGTTTGCAGGTAGATATGGGCTTTGTAAGCTGTTTATTTATTTATGTGTCACAATGTCTGTTAGTTGTTTTGTCAATGCATTCAGGAAGGAGACTACCTCTCACCAGAAAGCTTTCTAGAGTTAGAACGATCCACAAAAAATGGACCAGTCTGGTCAGTGATTTTACGCTACCTGGACCGGCCGATTCAGTACCTGGTCCAGTACTGATGAACGGCAATGAAATATGGTGTGTTTCATGCAGCTGATAGTTGGTAATCCAGTTCTGCAGTAGTGTGACTGATGGCTTCGGCACTGGTTCATCTGGGTATTGATCAAATTCAGCACACAGAGCTAACATCCACATCGATAACAATGGACCAGCGTGAAATGAGATACACTGCCAGCACTAATTATTGGAACTGTTGGACTAATGCCAGTCTACAGAAATAAACCGGCACTGATTCGATCTACTACAGTGGACTGGATGTGGTCCTGAATCAGTACCAAGATCGGTTCTAACTCTACAGCTTTTATCTATGTCCGTCATGTGTCATCTAAAACTGGTTTTAATAGCTTATTTACACCTGCCTAGTGAACTCTGTTTACTTACGATTGCTGACTTTTTGTGCTGTTGCTATCATCATTACCATCATTATATCATTGTTCCACAAGGTGTATAAGTTCGGAGGACTAAAACTAACAGGTTAAAATTAAATGCTGAGTGTCTATGCGTATGGTGTTTGTCGTCAAAAGTGAAAGACTTCTTGTATCTGTTTATATATATGCACAAGTTTAATGTGGGCATAGCTTACAGATGAAGGCAGCACCTTTGCTGTACAGCTTATTGGGGTGTCCACAGTCTAGCTTGACAGCATGTGATCTACTTGCCCATCCAACTCATTGTTTGAATGCTACAGCATGCTCGTAAGTTGGTATGACTTCCGTTAGTGTTCTGTAGTGACCTTACGTCTGGATAGAACTGATGACAAACACCATACGTATAGACACTCAACAGTCTAGTTATAATCTGTTAATGTCAGCAGAAGAATAATCTCCAACAACAATAGCAAGAAGTATATAACATCATTTGGGGTATTTATAAAGCTGCTTTTGCTATGCTGTGCCGCTGAAAATTACTATGAAACGTACTATACTGAACATAGCTGAGGCATAGCATATAACACAGAGTATTTACAAGTTTGGAGAGACTAGTGGCAGAGACAAATGCACTGAATATATGAGATGATGAAAGGATGAAAGGACAATGCTGTCATGGTTGTATGTTGAGTTTAGGCCATCCTCCATTTCTTGCTGAGAACTATGAAGACTTGAAAGAAAAAATTACAAAGAAAGATATGCCACCTCCAAAAGTTAGAGGTTTGTGCATAATTTGCATATTCTTTTTTTAAGTTCTTTCATGAACTGCTAAGCTACTTTGTAACAATGCTAGTAAGTGACTCACTAAGCAATAGTAGCCGTCCTCTGTACTTTGTTGGTGTGAATTAGGAGTTAATAATGACAGAGCTGGTGAAAATCCCGCTGTAACAACGGTTTGTTGGAGTCGTTTGTGTTCCTTGCCTAATATATAGCATCAACAGAAAATAGCTTGGTTGTGATAATAAGCCACTTCAAGGATACTATGAGTGACAGTTGAGTTGGTTAGTAAGCAGCTGCTGACTTTTCTGTATGCAGGGTCTCATGTATCATCAAAGCCATCGGCGGAGTTCCTGAATCTGCTGCAAGGTCTGCTGACTAAAGATGCATCGAGACGGATGGACTGGAGTGAGCTGATTGTGCACCAGTTCTGGCGAGGTGCATTGCAGCACTTGGTGCAGCAGGAGATGGACACGGCTGACGTTCGTGAGAGTCTTCGTCGCAGCGTGGCAAACTTTACGGCGACCATCGAGAACCGTCCGGCAACTGCGGTTGGTTGGAACACATCTGCGAATGATAACACTGATGCTGCAGCCGGACTTGCGGCTGATGATGCGAGACCTGGTAAGTTCAGTTTAAACCTTGGTTGTTATGTGTATGACAAATTTTATTGCTAGGATGAATTCAGACTGCGCCAAAAAAATCCCGGTCTACTTTGAACTGCTACATCTTTTGTAGTTTCTTGGAGTATGAAAGAATTAAAAGATATGATATTAGCATATACTTATTCAGCAGTCAAGTTGCATTAAATTTCTTTTTCATCTCGATTACATATACTGATTGAAAGTTAAAGATGTCCGTGATGCCATAAATATGTCACTTTTTAGCAAGCATGGTGCCTTTAACAGCAGGAGACTTATATTTGATGAAACGTTTTAGGCTGGAAAGGGTTGAAGTGTTTGACAAATGATGCAGAAATCTCCATCAATAAAATGAACAAAGTGCACTAATGCTGATGTCAAAAAATCTTAAGAAGACTTCACTCAACGAAGTGAACAACCTGAGATTCAGATAGTGGTCGTCCTCATTCTGCTAGAATGTATGAAAACATTGAGGTCATTTAACAAGGTGATCCACCTGTGGCTAGACAGCATTTCACCGGTCATTCCACCATAAAGAATGCATACTGAACATCTTTTGTGCTGAAATAGCATTTTTTGTGCATCTCAAATATTTCTTAAAATAATCACATGTTGTTGCTAATGTTTATGTTAGAATTATGGACATTTGTACATGTCTCTTTGCATTGTTTTCTTGCATTATTTAAACAAAGTGAATAACATTATAGCTTCAAATTCTCAAATAAAGTTTGCTTTATGCCATGTTTTTAGACTATTGCTGCTTTGAAAAGTGAAAAAAGTATAGCACTTTAAAGTAGACGTGATTTTTGGCACACTGCGTGTGTATTATTTTCATAGGTAATGTCATGTGCTTTTAAAGCTTTTGATCATCTAGTTTAGTGACAAAAAATGCCTGCTACATGTCTGGAGTTAGTATATTAAATGCTGCTTTTGTACATTGTTACACACATACATACACTACACAATGCCAGTCAAAGATATGATGGACATGAGACCTGGTTGTGATAGGAATTTATACTCGTAAGACTGAATACAATAAATAAATACCTTTTGTGTACAAGTCCATGACTTCATATAATAAAAGAGTAGAATTTATAAATAAATAGAAAGTTTGAGATTTTTGTGTTTTTTTAAGTTAAACTTTCAAATTTCAGCAGTGTACCTGTTTAAGATTTTCAGTAGTGTGGCTTGTGCATGTCAACAGATTCAGCGTTGAGTGTCAGACCGAGATCGGCTCTTGGCAATGCTGATGCACAAGTACTCTTCACATTAAGGTGGCATTTATTTAGTAGTTGTAAATGTGAGTTGATTGTTTGATACTCGACTAACAGTCAGTCTGACTGTGTAGGTATAGGCTTCCGGAGGTGATCTTAGTCTAGTGCAGGACTGTATAAAAATTTACATTGATGCTAATTGCTGTGATTCAGTATCGTCTGTAGTCACGATTGATGGCAGAATGCATATGATTAGCATTTGTCATGCTGGAAGAGGTGTTTAAATTGGGTTTAATTGATGTGCACATTTTTGTGCTTTTGTATTAGTTGTCCAGTGATTATTTCAAATGAACATTTCTAAATTAGTTGGGTGAGAGAATAAGTAGGATTTTTGTCATACTCAACACATACTAGGTCATTTCAGAGATGAATTATTCCAGGCATCAGTGGCACAGATATGACAACACCATTCTTCTATATGCATGCCGGTAGTATAGACTATTAAAAAAACCTCCGAAGCAGTCACCGAAACCAAGAAACTATTAAGGGGAATGTAGTAATTAGTACATTGTTGGGTATCAGTAATGGTATTCATCTGTTCCACTGAAGTACAAAGAACATAAGGAGAAAGAAAATTGAGGGAGAAGCAGCTAATCCAAGTGTAGCTTGAAACTGGCCATTACAATGATGCTGATTGTGATGGTGGTGATCCTTTAATATCCACATTGCAGATTTGGTGCAGCAACACAAGTGCATCTAGAAATGTCTGCGGCGACTGAATCAACAGTTTGACTGAATTAGTTGCATTATGCATCTAGTTGTTTACATTGTGAATTGTAATGTTACTGCCGTTTGAATTATTATGCGTTTTCGTGGTTTGTTGTGCAAGTTCTCGACCGAGCACCGCCGTGCTTGCAGATGATCCTTCGACCGATGAGCGCCTGACGGCAATGTCTCCGCAGCGAATGATGACATCAACTGTCGATACTCGCAGCACTCGACAGCCGACCAGTATCGCTGATGCTACTGTTGATGCTCCCGGTGACATTGCTGCGTCTCTTATTTATCATTCCTCGGACTTTGCCGTTTCACCCATCTCTGATGCCACAAAGGTGCAGCATTGTTGTGACACTTTTTATGTTGCTGCTGTTAACTGACACGCAGACTAGTAAGTGTACGTCTTTAAAGTTGGCGGTTTAGCGCTGTGGTAGCGTCGTTCGTCGCACGAACGAAGTTACTCAGCGTTGAGCCCGGTTAGTGCTGGGATGGGTGTCTGTCTTCGGGCGAGTATACCACCTTAGTATGTAACCAAGCCAACTAGGTCAACTCAGCCTTGCATCCCTCTGGGGTCGCTAAATCGAGCACCAGCCTTAATTGGCTGGGGTAAAGGCGGGAATGTCATCTCTGCCAGGTGGCAGGTAACACTGTGTGATCCCATATAGCACGTGAGTTCCCATAACGGTGAGGTGCTTGAAGCACAAACTGCTATACGCTTCCTTACCTTACCTTACCTTAAATAAAGCATTTAGCTTTTACCCTGTAAGTTTGTGTAAGTGGTTCGTTTAACCCTTTTGAGAGCTATATTAGGTCAGACTAGTATGTACATTGATCATGTATTTGGAAGGCAGTTCCAATCTGTTCATATTTATTCCACAGAACTAAGTTACCTGAAATAAATTTAGTTTTGTTTAACAACAGTTACAACAACATTTGATGGCCCTTTACCTAGGACAACCCATATACTTACTTATCTTTGTGTGCATTATTTAATACTAAAGGCGGGTTGCACCAACCTCACTTGAATCGTCACTTAGCTAATGGCCACTTAACTTTTATGTAGCCATTAAATCACCAATTATAACATGGGCCATTAGCAGTTAAGTATTGATGGTGCAACGCATTTATACTAATCTTCACTTAAGTCAGAGTCAATTGGAGATTTAAGGACTACTTACGTATGGATGGTGCAACCCGACCTTAGTATTTTAAATTAATTTTTTTATTTGCTGCAATTCACTTCTCTGTGTTTCAGAGGATGCTGTAGACCACAGTAAATGGAAGAAATTAAGTAATTACATACTTAAAGATAGTGATAGGGAGAAATTGTTGTTAAAATTTACATTATATTGTAATTCAAAGTTTATGGGTGTATTATAATTGGAGCTTAGCAGAATGTGTACAGTTCTTGGGAATAATATTTTAAATTATCTGGTTAACTTACTGTCCTGGTCAAATGTTACATGTTTGTGTGTTTTTAAAGAAGTTAGGATCAATGAAGTATGATGCAAAAATGCTTAGCGTTCCTCCATACAGTGGTAAGTTACTTTCCTCTCATTTTCCCACAGTTTATACTGCTGAATAAAACTAATTTATGTGATTGATTGACTGACTGGTTGATTGCATGTTGACATACAGCCTCAGTTTTTTTATTACTTTTTTCTAGAGTTACTCAATTTGATTTTTACAGACAAGATTTGCCTGTACAAAAACTGACTCCTGGTGGAAGGAACGATGCATCTTTGTGCCCATAGATGTAATGCCTGTAGAATAGTGATATATGCCACCAAGCTGCAAAAAGTGAACCGAAGGAATGGGTCAGATGTGAATTTGATTTTAATCGGTTGAATCCTAAGCGCTTAAGACAAAAGTCTTGAGGAGCTGCTGTTTGAAGCCTGTTTCTATTCAGCAGTACTGATGTAATGAAAATTCCTTTGTGCTGTTTAGTTCTGTTTTAATTATGGCACTTTCTTTGCCGCTTATTTATTTAGGTCAGCGTATTATGTTTTTTGTATGTTGTCAGTAGTGTGTCGCTATCGCCTTTTATGACAGTGCTAATGTTAAATTTGCAGCGGAGAAGTTGTTATCAATGCCACAAAAAGACCAGCAGAAGCATCTCTTTGCAGTCTGTGAAAATCTCCGTCTACCAGAGCGCGGACCTCCATCACCAAAGCATGTTCAGTTGTTAAGTTATGTGGGCACTATTGGTGTTCATGGTGTGTTGGCCAATTTGCTTGCCCAGGGAGATGTTTTCTGTATATTAGCAAAGCAGGCTAAAGACACTAATCAGATGGAGTTGTAAGTACTGTTTGCTATTATCTTTTCGTAGAAAATTTAACAAATCTATGTTTTGAAAGCATGTTATTTTGCGTTATTTGAGATAAGTAGACTAGATGAGTAAAATGATTAGTTCTTTTTCAAGGTTATAATGAAATGTCAATGTTAAATTTGTGAGCATTGAAAAGCTAACCAGTGACTAACACATTTAATAGCATAGATAAAAACTGAAGCTAAAACGGGTTCTTTGTTCAGGACTACTTAGGTGAGCCAATACCAGAAAGGTAAAACCAATCTCGATTTACTGGAACAAGATACACTGAGTGAGAATGGCATCAGCTGGACCGTATGCCAGTCTGCACCTTGCTCCAGACAGATAACCACGCCAACACTCCACCACTCAGTTTTGGGCAGTCATCTTCATCTTCATCATCATCATCATCATCATCA
>Ga0209782_1000457_pt1 | contig 17672 bp, 11 predicted proteins | sample WorMetmaBAHAMAS1_FD_187390 | JGI IMG/M metagenome (GOLD analysis project Ga0209782, IMG submission 187390) | Marine gutless worms symbiont microbial communities from Max Planck institute for Marine Microbiology, Germany - Inanidrilus... | ecosystem: Host-associated > Annelida > Digestive system...
AATGGTACGTAGGGTTAGTAGGGTTAGAGTTAGGGTTATAGGGTTAAGGTTATACGCTGTACTATCAGGCACCGAGAAATGTCGACTTATCAAAGCTGCTATAGCAAGCTGCGTTAACTCTGCAGTGCACGGAATAGAAACACGACGTCGTCCTCAAAACCGGAAGTACTTCGCCGTCAGAGAAGAACCGAGTCATGGCCACAACGACAATAAAAATTTAGTGAAGTTCTGCAGTGTGGTTTTTGAGTTATGCGAGCGGACAGACAGACAAACAAAAAACAAACATCGCAATACTGCGCACAATTTTTTTTTCACAAGTAATAAACACCGCGTGTGACTAGCATGAGCAGTCCTGTCGACATGCATACCTATACCGGCATTTCATCTGATAACCACGTTACCCTGACCTTTGACCTTTTGACCTTAGGGTCAACACATGCCGAGCGACTATCATGAGCTGTATTTATGCAAAGTTTGGTGTTGATATATCAAGCCGTTTTCCTTTTAGAGCGCGGACGCACAGACAGACAGACACTCGCAGACACACGAAGTCACGCCATTGATCACCTTGCTGCCGGCGTACATGTAGGCATTATAGATGTTTACTTTATTACTTACTTACTTTGATACGTTACAAGCGACATATGCGTGAATATACATAAATCATATATTTTAAAATATAAGATAGTTCCAGATCCCAAGTTTGTAGCCTATACACGCTATCTCAAGATTGTACCGATGAATATTTTGTTGTTATAATCTTACCTTGTCGCGAGAGTTTTTCTTACTTACGGGATCTTGACAATCTAACACCCAATCATCGTGTTACTGCTGCATGGCTGATGCTAAACTGCCGTGGCAGAAAGTACACACAGAGATCAGGGGGCATTTGTGCAGCAAGCTATGTGGGCGTAGCCATAGACGAGTGACACAGGGGCGGTTCTAACGGGAGCGGCCACCCACGCCCTCCGAGTCAGAAGTCTGCCCCAAACGAAATTTTTGGTTGAGTTGGTTCTATGTCAAAAATTCCATATTTGAACATATGACCGATAGGATTTTTTTCCGGTGACAGCCCCCCACTCCACTTTGGAGACCCTGCGCTCACTATCTCCAATCCAAAGTGGAAAAGCTGGAACCGCTTATGAGTGAGTGAGTAAGTAAGTAAGTAAGTGAGTAAGTTTTATATGACGTCACCAGACCTCTATATGTAAACCTACTGGTGTTTTTGCGTTTTCCGCACGCACTGTTGAAATCGTGAAGGTGCAGCAGTGAGAAGACTGTATAGAGACGTGTACTGTCTCCATGCACTTCAAACTTTAAACTCCGGCGACGCCTCTACTGCAGCAGCAGGTTCTGTGCAGTCCTGTGAATTCTGCAGTTGCACGAGATCAGTGCATAGAGGCAGAGCAATACGATCCTTATGGCACACATCCCCTCAGCGCAAAGTTTACAGTTACAGTGCCGCGGAAGCGCGATATCGCCATGTTTGTGTGAAAGTGCGGTTAAACCCGGCCCCAACCAACCAACCAACCAACCATCCGAACAGTGCTGCGGATCGGTTTCAACGACGAGCGAGTCAACACAACGGCATCGCTGTCGAAAATTGAAGTATCTTTTGTTTTGCAGCAATAATCCAAAAAATACAGTTATCAATTAATCGGAGAAAGTCGTAGCCTACTACCTGTAATTTAGCTATTTCCACAAAATTACGAGTTTATTGAATGAATTGTTTGTAATGGATACAAATAATAGAGGTACAAGAGGTCACTGTTGTAAGTTAAAAAAGGTTAGGTGTACAAGGGATATTGTGAAGTATTTCTTTTCGAACAGGGTTATAAATAGATGGAATGAGCTTGATCAGAGTACGGTGGATGCACCTAGCATCAACGGCTTTAAAAAGTCATTAGAAAAGGTCAGGAACAACCGGATGGGCTTCGTCTTGGATCAGTCCACTGAGTCTAGGCCTTTCTGGTTGATGATTGACTAGTGAGGCCGTATCCGGTAAGTTACATGGTAAGTTTTATCACATTCACAGGGAAGCCAATGCCTTGCTAGTTACGTTACGTTGCATCAATTAAATCGTCGAGGTTGATTACTTATTTTTTTGTTGTGATTTTTCCGATAAGAAGATTGTTTACAAAAGATTGTATTTTCGCGTATTATAATTGTTTTTATTTATGGTACTAATATAGACATATGCGTCGTTATATGATATAAACTATTCACTATATCTTAGTTTATACTGCGAATTTTATGACTGTAATGTTGCACTTCGGGAAACATCTGCATGAAAGGCTGAGCACTGAGCAGTCACTCAACTCAATAGGAAAACACGGACGCAGGTGTCAGGCACCCTTATGTCCCTATCATTATTATCGAACCAAATTATAAAAGCAATATTACTTTATAATTTCCTCAGATGGGTTTCAGATACTAGTCAAACCAGTTCGCGGAATGTCATCGTGAACAAGTTATGGGCCGGCTATTGTGAAGCAGGGCGACACCTTGGCTATAACCATTGCACTACTTCCCATTGTATTTCCACAGATGCCGGTCTGCTTCTCAGCCTGCATTACTGTAGAGCCTGGCATCCTAATAGGTCGACACCACTTGCACAATACATTCGCATAATTAATTTGCTGTTACATTCAACGTTCAGGGAGTGTGCTTGTGAAAACATTCCCATTGTAATGCAAAGTGTTACACAACAGGGCTGGGGTCTGGAGTGGGGGCTGTGCCTCCTCCCCACAAAAAATAAGAATACTAAAGTAGAAAACGACCTGACTGCCGACCACAAACTACTTCCAAACGAACAGAACACAACAACCAATTACCGAATTACTACCGCACACTGTAGTAATGTGATGTCGACATTTTTATATTAAACGTCCGAAAACTAAAGTTAGAAACTACTTACAGATAACCAACAGTGACGAAAAGGTACACAACAACATCCTTCAAATAGTGTGTCTGCTTAGTCATACACATCAGAAAACGCAATGCATTTGTCAGGATGCTGGGCCAGTTTACCCATCCCCAAGTTATAAGCACCGTATATACTTAAGGGTAGTCTGAACACTGCAAAGGCATACTGTAAAATTACCAGATAAGATCAGATATCTAGTCACCAACCATCTTCACAATCTTGCTGCACAACTCAAATAATTATTTGCAAAACAGCAACCTTGATCATATTGACCTCACCTGGAATTAAACACATATTCCATTGCATTGCAAACTGAAATTATAAAACTTGCCACTTTTATTACGGTAAGAATTGAGCTTGACTTTTTTTTGTATTAATTCCTGCTCTGTTTTGTTGAAGATGCAGAAAGATACAATGGATACATTCACATGAAAGGCAGAACAGGTGATGCAGAAACTGAACACCGTGTAGCGGTAGTCAGGCAATGGGTGATAAGCCATCAGTGGAAGCCAGGAGTTTTCAGCCAGATGTTGATGACTACAGCCCATGCCACAGTGTGCCACAAGAGGTACCGGTACAATCTGAAGCTCACATTGCCAGCACCAGCCCGAGTGATCATTTACTGACTAATTGTTGTGATACCAGCGGCACGTTGCCAGCTATACAGTCAGATGCCGCTGTGAACGGTCTCGGGCATCGTTCTCCGAATAGCCCGCCGTTATCTGCTTGTGTACTGTCCAGTCCAAAAAGAAAGATGAAGCAGTCGAAATCGGCAAATCACAACGTGAATGGTAGCAGTTCGGCAGCAGCATGCCAGGATGCTAAGCGCAGTATGTCAGTGGATGCTAAGTTGACTGATGCTGATGGGCATGATACTGGCAGCATCACTGTTGACAACTGTGTGACGTCTCACCAACATGGTGAAGCAACTACCGCTGCGGAACATGGCTCTCCGCAGCCTGTCGAACCTCCGTCACCTTCAGCATCTTCCACGATTACCGTCCTTTCAGTTGTGCATGCTGACAACGAAGGCAGACGTCCAAAATCAGGTCATTGACTCAAGTGTATAGTTGATAATGAATACAGTTAGAACTGATCTATGACCTCATCATTATTAATGTTATCAGTCACACTACTGCAAGATTGGATTACAATTAATTACCAATGTAACCTGTTGCAGGAAACATGGTGTATCTTATCTCCATCCTTCACAGGTACTGACTTGTCCGGTCCAGGTGACATAAAACTACTGAATCAGTCCAGTCCAGTTTTTTGCATCATTCTAACTAGAGTTTGGCCGATTCGGGTAAAATGGCCGATGTTCGATGTTCCGATATTTAGGCGAAAAAATTCCGATTCCGATGGCCGATGTCGATGTTTAGTTGGAACTGTGACGGGTGTAGACGTAGACAAATCGCGAGCGCAGGCCTATGCCTCTATACCCGCATCATACATTGCAAACTATATTTACTGTACTATTGCTAATTTCTAATACCTAATTTCAAATATGTGTATGCGTGTTGTGATAAATAAAAGCATACAATATAAAATAAATGAATTTGCACTTTGCAAACAGCATAGAATAGTTAAGATGGTGTCACGTTATTTCTAAAATTCGAATGGAACCGGGAGTCTTGCACAGCATTGCAGTTATTGTACATGCATCGGTACAGCTATTGGTCGAAATAAATTTTTAAAAAGTGAGTCTTTAATGTATTTGTTCTTTTTTTGCACGATAACGGTATGATATGGACTTGCAACGTACTTTCGCCGACAATGGAACCGGGCGCGATAAAACGTTAAACAACAACGCGATCACATGATCAGTGCGAGAGCGAGGCTGTATCGAGAACGAGGCTGAATAGTCTGCGCCCATTAGCGCTCTACATCTTGTTTGTTTTACGTGGATATCTATGGTGGATATCTATGGTGTTTGTTTACACGGGTGTATTTTCTGAATACAACATTATAATTCAGTAAAAATAACATCGGTATCGGCTATTTGCTGAGAGCGATTCGCCGATGTTCCAGCTTGCCTCGATGTTGCCGATGTTCGATGTCCGATGTGTACATCGGCCGAACTCTAATTCTAACTCTTAACTCTAGTAAGGAATGAGAATAACACAAAGTACCAGTATCATATCTTTCTTACGTATGTTATTAGTTTGGGCCTTGTGGTATTATGCCAGTAATTTGATAGTGGAAACGTTTAACTCTTGTTGTCATTTCTGATCAGCTGCATGTATTGTAGGCCGAGAACTGAGTGCTTCAGCGGGTCGCCTGCAGTCAACTTCTTGCTCTAGTCCGTCACCGGCACGATATGGTGCTGATATGTTGGCACCCAAAGATCATTCAAAGCACACACTTGGCGACGTTCTTGCAGAAATCGAGTCACGATCCGCATCACTGCTACAGCAGACAAACTATGCAACACCAACTGCCGTTGCCGATTTGCAGTTTCTTGCATACCAGTCACGATACAGCACAGACTTAAACATCAAACGGCGAATCATCACGAAGCTCGTCGATAGCGGACTGATTGATATAATTATACACGTGTTGTCGTCCGTCCACGAAGCTGATTGCTTTCAGATATGCAGCGAAATTTCGTCTGTCGATGGAGCCAGTCTCACCGGGTCAACCGAGGTAGATCCAGAAGTGGATCTGTTGGACGGGATGCGGAATCTGAGATCGGTGATAACGCTGACTTGGAATGCGACCGATAAATCGTCACTTCTCTGTGAGCAGTGCGTCCGGCGTGGCTTGGTTGCCATGCTGCTGCAGCTGCTGGAAAGCCCGCATCTCGCCGTCGCCGAACTGCACGACAGGAACCGTCTGTTTATCGTCAAAGGAAGCCTCGGCATTCTGAGCAGCATCGTGCGGTCGTGCGACGATGATGCCACTCACGAGGTCTATCGAGCTGCGGGTGCCGTGAAAGCCCTGCAGCAGTTTCTTCGCTGTTCGCTGCTTGCCGTCCGAACAAAGTCTCTCATGATTCTGTCGTACATTGCGACAGAGAGTGAGAATGATGTTATCCACGCGTCAGATAAGAACCTCGTATTTGCTGTTAAAATGCTGCAGTCGGCATTAGAATCTGACAACCACTACTCCAGCAAGTATGGATACTGGGCCATTGAAATTGTCTCTGGTCAGTTAACACTCAGTAATGTTGCATTTTAAACCTTTTTTTTCTCGAGTAAGTCAATCCTTAAATGAGTAACTAACATAAGTGTGAATATTATTTGGTTATTAATCTAATTCGTAAGATCTCACATTTTTTAATTATGATACGTTTACTTCTCATAGTTGTGTTCGAGTAATTGGTTCCTTTAGTGCTTTAACACTTTTGGGGCACTTGGATGAGCATCCAGTTTGTAAAAAAATTTCAGTGATAAAATGCTGGTATCGTTATGTGACTGGATCGAGGTGCAAATGATATGCCTGTTTTCCAGCAGATGCCACTGTGACTCCATTGTCTGACGAATCTTGATGCATTAAATTTATCACCGAGAATTGATTGCCTTTCCTATGCCAGCACCTCCACTAGGAACAATTAAACGGGTGTTGTTATGTTGTGGTTGAGTAACTGTAAATTTTAGGCACTGCCATAAGGCTTACCTTAGTACTAATCAGTCTGCCATCACATGGCACAAAAAAATTTCTGCCAATTTTTGATAGCAAATAATGTTGTCAACCTGTTGGAATCAGGTGTAAATCGTCTGGCTGGATTTGAGCTCAACAAAGAGCGGCTGTTCGCTGCTGGTCTGCCGTCACTGTGCTTCCGGCTGCTCGAAGCCAGTTGTACCGATGACGAAATTCTTGTTGCATGCCAGACGTTCTGGATTCTGTCATTCAACTCTGTCGTGCGAGCAGAGGTGCAAGGCAACCACCAGTACATGCAGCGTAAGTCTCAAAGATGTTGAAATCTTTTCTGTTTGTGTGTGCATTCTAACTGTCATGTTTTAGTGTGTTTATGTGCTTTTATTCTCCTGTTTGGCACCCTTGTTATGTTTTTTTTTAAATTTTGGGCACTTTAAACTGGATTTGATTGATTGATTGAAGTCCATTGTCGTTAATGTGGCATTTCAGAAGCTGTGTGGTAATTATACCGGCAGTCAAAATTTGTGGTTACATGTAATTTTGCATAGTTGGTTTCAGTGCTTTTTCAGTGTTGATTTGTAAGAGGCAGTTTACTAGAGATGAAGCATATGTCTTTGCCAACCAAGCAAGAACCAACTCGAGACTATATCAGTATGATGTCGTAGGCAATTATGATTGTGTGCTGCTTGTAGTCCTCGAGCAGCTTGCGTTGAATCATGCTCGTGAAGAGATCAAGCGTACAGCCGCTTCTGTCGTCTGGATGCTGAAATTCTACTCAACGTCACGAATCTCATCACCAGTTGCCAGTTCTTCTGCCGCCGGTATCCACGGTGTATTATTTGGCGCGCTTGGCATGTTTTGCCATTGTTACTGTTTTTTTTTTTGTTTTTTTTAATGTTTATGTTTTTAATGGTGGACTTACTAGCCTTATAATCTCATAAGTACTAAGCCGATCTTAGTGTGGCATTTGATTTGTCATCCATAGTGAACTGTGGTTTTGCCAGATATATTTACAATCGAAAAAGAATTTAAAATTTGCTTTTAGACTCAGTAAAAAAATATATATATTTGTAAAATTATTTTTAACATTGCTAACTGGTAATAAACGATATCGAATTGTTATATTGGTATTGTGAAATGATCGACGACGTGTGTGATTGAAGCAAAAGAATCTGAGAGCAACAACCGAGTGCTGGTGATATCGCACCACACTTCGGGACAAACCGTGCTCAAGATTCGCAGTCATTTGCGTTCCGCTGGCTACCGGGTTCACATTGACCCTGATATGCGATCAGGTACTGATTAGAAGTCATAATTGTTTTACCTAACTGAATGCATTTTAACTTCTGATATGTAACAGCAGCATTTTTTGTATCGATTTTTTGTTGTTAGAAGCATAGCTCACTTAAAACCTGGATTGTTACTTGGTAGTTTTTGTGTGAATCGTGTTTGTTGATTGTGCACACGCATTCAGGCATACACAAACTGGTTTTACGGGCAATTTTCCAGTGAATGACCTTTCTTGACAGTATAAAAATTACCTCACTAGCCAGATTTGTTGAAATCATCGATGAAAAGAATCATCAGCCCGTCATTCATTTTTTTGATCACGAACCCGTCTGTTTCCAATCGCAGCAATTGCCTTGAGCTGTGAACTTGGTGTTGGTTGCAGGTAACAGTGGTATGGAGACGCTGGTGGAGAACGTCGATCGTTCCGCTGTCGTTCTAGTCTTCTTGTCAAATCGACTCAAAAACAGTGCTGCCTGTCGATCTGGTATTGTATCCTTAATCACTTTCTACAGCTCCGTGACAAATTCGATAATTTTAATTTATGCTGATGTTGCTGACTATATGAGAATCATCGTACTAGTTGCTATTTTTATGGTCGTATTTCTGCGTTCAAGATATTATTATTTTGCAAGAAGAAGAAGTATATAGGCAACAAGATCGATTATGTGAAAGCTCATTTCCTTTATGGTGCTGAAGTCAAGATATAATTGGCGATTTGATGGTTGCCTAAAGTTAAGTGGCCATTAGTTAAATGATGATTTAAGTGGGATTAGTGCAACCCGCCATGAGTACCCACCTATGTTTATAACATGTTTGTCATGACATAGGGCATTGCTTGGTTAATCTGTGAGAGCTGAGACTTTGTCGTCACGTCAAATGGTCATAAAATGCTTTTCTTGCTTGTTTAAGAAAAACACTTCTGAAGTATGCTGTGTCTCATACCGGTAGCCAGCTGCACACTGGAGGACAGTAAAAAACTGGACCTTATTTTCATTTCGTAATAAGTAATATATAATTATATACAGACGTGCTGCAACTGAACTCAGTCTATAACAGTTTAAACCAGAAATAGTGCATATACTTCTAACGTGTTTAGAAGTGGAGTACGCGCTGAATGCTGACAAAGCTGTTATTCCGGTTCGTATTCATCGTTCATATGTGCTTGACGGCTGGCTGAGTGCCGCGTTTGCCAGTCATGCCATGCTCAACTTCAACGATGCTGATGACTTTGATACTGGCATGACGCAGCTCCTGCGACGTATATCGGCGGTCACCGGTCCGATAGCCATCTCCGACATCGGTAATACATGTTCTGTTGCCACACGCTACTTTGCGTGCATAGCATTTTAGTTCTTTTTATTCACAGGCGCACACATGGACGTTACTAATCGATGCATCAACATATTGGCCCCATAGTAGTAAACAGTTAACTTTAACACTAACCCTAAACCCTAATTTATCACTCCCTTTGTGCAGAAACTATGCCATTGTCAGCTGTAAATAACCGTTCCGTGTAGCGGATGACATCAGAATGTTAAGTGTGTAACTGATTTACTGTCGCTTGAATGCCAATAGATTGATAGTTGTTGTCAGGCCAATGCAGCAATTAATTATACCCCGCACATACACAAACAACTATTTTACGGCGATATGATATGAACTAGTTTGTTTCGAGTGGAACATGAAACCTTAACTCAGTCAATCAATCGAGTCACTAAGTTTTTAAAAAAATGACAACTCTTTTTTTTACCCACATTTATCGTTACATTTGACATGCTGGCAAGAAACTTCAGTGTGCATGTGGCATGCGTGTGTGTTTTTTGCAGCTGGGAGTGAAGGCAGATTGACGACATCACCACAGTGTGTAACGGCGTCACGCAGTGGCTCGGTAGATACGTCGCCGTCAGCTGCGGTCCCTACCTCAGCCGCTGCCGTGTGCAGTGTGATGTCGGACAGCCAATGATGTCGCACGGTGGCTACATCACAATGACCTCGACTTACTTGCCGACAGGTTTCTGTCTGCCTTTTGTCGTTTGCTATAGCTTTACTAGCATTTCCAGTATAGTATTTAATATGGCATGTACATGTTGCACATGCAAGAGTTTGCATAAAAGAAGGCTCTGTGATCAAGACTGCTGGCATAGTGATCTGTCAGTGAATGTCGCTAGCAGTTGCACAAAGCCGACATCAGTCATGTGCTGGCTTAGCCCTCGATGGTTCAAAGCACCATAAAGGGAATGAGCTGTCACGTAAGGGATCCCTATCTGAATAACTTCTTCTTCTAATAATAATAATCTCTTGAACGCAAGGTGATGGCTGTTTCCAAACTAGTACAACTTTGAAGTACATAGGTAATTTTCCCAAAAGCACACATGTCGACCCATGTGTACACTTGTTTTGGTTGTTGTTAGGTTTCACAGTCTGAGCGGTCAACTGTTGCTGGAGGTCCGGCGCATGCAGATGACTGCGCCCGAGTCCTTCTACACGTCGCTGCGCAGCGATCTTTCACTCGACTTTGTTACGATGATGAAGTTCACGCGGGCGCTGTCCAGCCTCGACGAATCAACCGAGTGATAAATCATCATCTCTCAGGCAGTCACAGGTCGACGGTCCAGTGTACAACTACTGTTACAGTGCAGGCTGTAAAATGCGGAAATGGAGAGCACAGTCACTGGCAGAATAATAGCGGAAGTTCATAAACTATTTGGTGGGTCTGCGTCACAACAGGACTAAAGGGTTGAAGGATCACATTTGCTTTGGCTGTATACTGTATTGTCATAACATTCAGTTTCAGTCATGTGCCAGTGGTACCGTGTTTTCCGTTTCCACATTACCGCCTCTGCATTGCCTTTTATTCCTGCACGAATCGAGTGAGATCATCTCAGGGTTGATTGTTGCGTGCAGTGTGCATCGGCGTTCTTTCTCTTCACATCGTCGTCTTCTGACCTGAGTTAGTCAGTTCGGTGACTTACGGAGCATTCGATTATCTGAAACAGGATTTACCATGAAACTGGATGCAGATTCAGTGAAAAAGTGCATTCGATTAGTAAATCTGAAACCAGATTCAGTGAAACATGCACATGATGCCCTATGACGTTACTATTGTTTGTTTACATTGGATTACATTATTTACTGCTAAAAGGTTAGGGGATTTACTAGTGAATCTGAATCCAGTTTTACTGTGAATCCAGATTTGATAATCGAACATGCCTTTGGTTTAATTAAGAAACTACTCACTTTAGTTTAGTTCACGGAGATCTGCCAAAACTGGAACTATCTTTTTTAGCCAGAATCAGCCAAACAAAGTCAGTCAGTCAGTATGAGTGTTTGTAAGGCGCAGTGAGCAAACAGTGACGATACGCCATGGTCGACTGACTTACTAATAAAAATGATTTCAAAGTCAAACTGTTTGTAGCGGATGTTTTATCACAAGTATGACTGTTCCATACATGCAGACACACAGAAGTTCTTTTGGCTGCTTAGGCTCCATAGACTGAGGCTTAATGATGAATTGCACGTGGATTATTTGTTTGCAGTTATGTCGGATATTTTAATTGAGTATACCAGCAGTTGACCATCGTGGCCTTTGTTTGACAAATTTGGCTGTCGAGGGTTGTGAAGGCTTATCAAGTTGTTGAACATGAAAGAAATGATATATTGCAACCATAGTGAACTGCTTATTTTAAAATGTTTATTCACTCATTGCCCACCAAACAAACCATTTTGAAAGTTTCATTTTTGAAATTTTGGTTGGTACTTGCTATTCATCAACACGTGATCTTGAGTTGTATGCGTAATCTCACAATGTTTGCGTTTTTGTCAGTTTAAATTAATTGCTTGAGCAGTATGGCCAGTAGAAGTTAATTCATACTGTAGTTGCACTTGGCAACGAATTGCAGGCCTGCGGAAAAATGGAACGGAAGTCAGTTTTTCATTGGAACCCTTTCTAGTTTTGAAGGCAGATTACTGATGTCAGGTTGAACATGTGCAGCTCTGCATGAAATGGTAGTGATCGTAATTCCAGAGACTGCACAGCACATTGTCATTTGCAAATTTGCCTTTAAATTCTCAGCTGACAGTTGATAGCGGCACAGGAGAATTTTTGTCTGAATCGGTGAAAGTGATTGTCAGTTGCTGCAAACAAGCAATTGTCAGTCGTTCACTGAAGATAATGGCAAGTACGTTGTGCTGTCCAGAAAATTAATTTATTTTTACTTGAATGTTAAGTATTATGCTGATGTTACGAAACAAGGTTTCCGGTTGTTGCGTTAAAAATTTGACTACCTCTAATGTTTGCATTTAGTGTAGTACTTATTTAATATTGTAGGATATTAAGGTTTTTCGTAGGTAAATTGCATTCAGAGCTTTGACGCTGTTGAATGCACCTGAAAGGGCATCTGGCCTTTGTGAAAGCATGCTGTAGTAACAATGAACTCCTCCTGGTAAATGCAGTAGCTGTGTGAATTACTTTGTAACTTAATCATTTAACTTATTTTATCATAGATGGATGATAGGAACTCATAAATCTGATGTTACCGTAGCTCATTCTTGTCTTAAATAATTTTGTGAGCTATGTTTTTCCGGGTAATTGTCACTAATTCAGGTGAGTACTCGTTGCTGACACGTACCTTTTAATTTTGGGCTCATAATTTCAATTCTTCTTGCAAATTTTGTCCAAGTTTCGAAGGGAAAATCTGTTAGTATGGCGACAGTTGTAAAAGCAATATTGTAAATGTGCAAACCGGTACATGTATTTAGTTTATGCGTGAGACAGTGTTATATTGCATTTACAGACGATGTGATGCCTGTGACATCGACTGTGTGTCATATCAGTGATTTGGCCGTGATGCTAGGGCATGAGGACGAGCGTCCACCTGTAAGACATTGAGGTCCGGTTTTTCCACAGCAAATTAATCTCCCGTTAATTTAATCCGGCATTAAATCCGGCAGATAATGATCAATTTACTCAGATGTCGTTTATCCACCGGCAGTTCGTCAATTAAATCGTCCTAAACGGACGATTCAATTGACGAACTTCCGGTGGAAAAACAACTTCTGAGTAATTTGATCATTATCTGCCGGATTAAATTAACGGGAGATTAATTTGCTGTGGAAAAACCGGACCTGAGTGATGAGGTGCTGGCATGATTATCTCTCTGGAGTGAAGTACATTTCACTCGGCTGATAACACTGCCACCCCATCATCTCTTGCTCTGTTAAAATCCAGAATGGTTACCTTTCTAGTGCCGACTTACATATATTGTCCTGGAACAGAGGCCGTAAAATGGGCTTATATGTGTAATATCTTTTTGTGCATTGCTGGATTTGTTTTCGTTTACAACTTTGGTGTGCTGTGCTGACAACATTTTGGAGGTTCAAATCTGTGAAATTTATGACAGTAACAGAACCAACATGAATATCTGATTTCTTCCACGATTGCTAATAGCTTGCCAAGATTGTCCTGAGATAGCGACTGCACGGCGTTGTTGTTTTTGTTATTTAAATTAGTCGTTATGAGAGCTTGTATGAGTTTATTGTGTGCGTTTTATGTGATTAGTTCATGAGTTGCGTTTTGCCCTGTATCCAAACTCATTGCAGCATATAATAACATGATACGAGTAATGAAAATGTAGTTTCGTCTCTTTTAGATTTACTTGCAAAGCCGTGGGTGACATAGTGTTCAATTTAAGTGTGCATTGGTTGACTTAGTAGTTGCAGTTGTGCTTCTGGAGTCTCATTTGTGCACAAGTGGAATTTGCACTGCAATGTGTAAAGAACCCCGTTGAGTTACAAAACTGTATGTTATTGGGTGTTAATTCAGCATTTAATTAAACAGTGTCGAGAATATTAAGAACCTCTCAGATTGAGATTACTGTCTTCTGTAGCATTTTGCAAATTGCTAGCTCTAGCTTGTTAGTGCAGTGTATATTGGTACTCTGGCCCTATTATTCGTCGTCTGTTAACTTTGGTCCAGCAAAGGCGGCCCAGACAGAATGAGCCGTACCTTTACTGAAGCACTCTACTCATGAAAAGGGGCTGGTTTGAGTTTTAATCCACCCATCAAGGGCTCGTTACTACACAGTTAATATTGTCTGTTATGGTGCTACACTGATAGTGATGAATATATTGAGAATCTCGCTGTATGTTGAGATTTGCATTAATCTCAGCCTGTTTGTGCCATAAGCAGAGATATTTCATTTAGCAAGCATGTATTAAATGCCACGGGTTTTTTTTCAAATTTATGTCAATAAAAATCTGTCATATTCTGTGCATGTGTTTGCTTGTTGCTGCCATTGGTCATGTTACATTCCTGTCATCTCCTGTGTTATTTTTAACCCTTCACTCTGAAGTCTAGTTATATTTTATTGGTTTTTTTTGATATTATAGATGTAAATTGCCCGCTGCCACCTTGATGTTATTCATTCCTGCTAGAAATCAGCATTCGGCCAGCATTTACCATACAAATATTATCATACATATCAAGTCCACGTCTGCAATACTACAGACTTATTCAAAGGTATAGCCTGGATTGTATTGAAGAACTTAGAAGCCACTTTTTAAGACTCTTATGGATTTGTACACTCTTATAGATGTGTACACTATGCAGTAAACAAAGCTGTTTGTCTGTCGATTTTTTAGCACATTTTGTGCACTAATGTAACGTATTTGCTATTTTTGGTTTTATGTTTCTGATAGTGAACTATAACCAGCCTTTGCCCCATGAACAACTGCGTTCTCGCATGTCTCAGTGTGTTTGTCTATAGTTTAGTCGTGGCTATAGCTTACATTATCTTGTCACTGTTGTGCATTTTCATTTCTTGTGTAGCTAGTTCTAGTTGGTGTTGTCCATGCATATATCTGTGTGTGTGTGTGTATGTGTTATTGTGAAAACGTTTTTGTGAGTTACGTACTTGGTTGACAAATTACTGGGTCATTGGTAACTGCAAGTCAAAAAAACCAACGACGCCACTTCGCTGTTGCCGTAATTTTGTTGAATGCTGATCAGTTGTCAGATATTCTTTTACCGTCAGATTCAGCAGTAAATTTGTAGTTCGGTCATTTATTAAAGACTGCCAGAAGAACTTGATCTTGTATAATGTTAAAATATTTAGCTCTGTTTGACCAACAGTCATTCAAGAAACTAACTCATGACTTTGGTTTCTTGCACTACATTCTGTTAGTAACATGTTAATTGTGGTGTGTGCTCTCACTACAGCTGTTTTGTGATGTAGCCTGACACACGTTGTGGAACGAGCAATAATTGTCTTTGCTTTGTCCTTCATATTTTACGAAAATTCATCAAAATAACTACATTTTTTTCAGTTCATCATCATCCTATCATTTTTATAAGAATTAACAGAACACAATTTATACAGTACATGCGAAATGCATACATGCTATAAAAGTCATATAAAATGCTGTAGGCATACAATAATTGTTAATGATAAAACAAGACATGAAATAATGATGCAACTCAATAACTGTCTTTATATGAAATTTTGACAATAAGATTACAGTTGAATTGGAGAAGTGGTTTTAGTAATTAGCTCTCTGTTATGACGTCTTTGACGCAGTTTATAAGGAGTGTCTGTAACTGATGGCAGAAGATTACAAAGAACATGTTTACTGTAAACATTGTATTGTGGACTGCTATTCATGAGCTGAACGTCTGTTACTGAGATTGTTAGTTAATACGCTTAATACTTTCAAAAATAATGTTGGGTTTAACCTCATTAACTGGTAGTTTGTGTCTGTCGTGGAGCTCGGATGCAGTTTGTTTTGTATGTCGTTTACGTCATCTGTTGCAGTCCTTCTTCATAACATTACATCTACAGTTGTGGGTTTATGATAAAATGTGGTCAAAACTCAAAAGTGATCTTAAAGGGCAGTAATGTCAGGATCATATATATGCCATGAGATGTCAAGCAAGTAAAATTCCAACAGTCTTAGTTTATTATATACGACGTTACAGCAGTCACAGTGTTCACTAACTTCATTTGGTAAGTTGGCTGGGTTTTCTTTAGTGACGACCCTTGTGGCTTGGTACCGTTAGGTCCAAGGCTCGTTGCCTTGAACGGCCACTGGGTTTTCTGCTCAACACCGATGAAGATTTGTGACAGCGTGCTTCTGTGGCGTACTTCTTGGTTGGTCGAGTTACTAGCTTTTGTTCGTTAAAACGTGAAGCTGAGTTTGGCAGGAATTGAACCAGAAAAACTATTTGTAGCATACTTGATGATTAGCTTGAACAGTGCCAACGTGTCCACGTTTGTATGTACATGTATGTCTTTGTAGAATGCCTAGCGATCGAACAGTGCATTTGTTTTTTTTTCGATTTGTACATATGTAATTACAAGTGTGTTGCATTGCAGTCGTGTATCAAGTATTAAACAGCTGTTGTCGTCGCTTTGTTTTGTAATGTCTCCAGTCAGTGGCAAGACGTCCATCTTGTCATCTGTGCAGTTCCGCCCATATGATAGTAGCTGCATTTTCAACGTACTAGCATCTGCTACTGTGCTGTCAGTTTAATTAGTTGCCGTGACCACAGCTTTTATCATTAGATGCTTGCTGATTGACTTTTCTGACCTGACTGAGTAACTGTCTTATGCAGTGTAATTAGTACAGATGGTGCAGGCAACCAAGCCCTTTGGGTACTGTGAGTCAAAAAAGTGCCACTGTTTTCTTGAGCGATTCAGATTCAGCAGTAGATTTATTATTTAAGCCATCACGAACAAGGCAGTTGTAGGTAGCAAACTTCACCCCGGTGCACAGTTCACGATAAGTACTTGCTGGTATTTATTGTTGAGCAAAATCTGGTTGGAATCTTGGCTGTTACGCTTGTCATGTTCTATCACCACTTACATGATGCACTAGAGACGTGCTGTGAAAACACGGACGGATGTTTTGTGGCGAGTTTTCCATATTTTTCCACAAAACAGGAAGTATATAACATGTCACAGCACCCGCGGAGGAGGAGCAAGCCATGGCCAAAGGCAACATGCACAAAAAAAATATCCGTGAAGTTCGGCCATGTGGTTTTTGAGTTATGCGACTGGACAAACAGATATACTCATCACAGTACTTTGCACCCTTTCTGGGAGTGAAGTAAAAATCTCATTATTACTTAAAAGTTACGCAACTCTGCCTTGTGGAATATTTGGCATTTCTTTGACTAGCAGTAGCCAGTTGCCTGGTTTTTGTTTGTAGAATGCAGGCAGCAACAGATTTGGAGTTGTCGGTTTGTGGATACGTGAAATATATTGACGTCCCGGTTCCATTTTATAAGCCTATACGATTGTGTTTCTGGTGAAAGTTTGCGAGTTTTGTTTTTACTAAAAGCTGCTTTATGTCATCAGATTAGTTATGCATGTAAGATATATTGTATTTTACCGCAACTCCCTCATGCGGACGTTTTGCAGCTGAAGGTGAATTTTTTGTGCATTTTATATATCTTCTGAGTCCAAATAAAACCATTCTGGATGAGTGTGTTTGCTGTTTCCTTTTACACTTACTGACGATCTCACCAGAACTGGAAACGGTCAGTTAAGCTCAAACTCCATTACTCCGATTTGTTGTACAACAAACAACAACATATAAAAGTGGTGGAGCTAGAGCATCATGGAAATCATTGTTTAGTCATCTGTGTACAGGGTGAGCCAAAAAGGGACCGTTTTTAGCGCGAGATGTAATACATACATCTCACCCTTATGCTACAATGTCAGTGTCCGTCTGTCTGTGACGGAAGTGCATTGGCGCATTATAGCTAATTTAGGTTTCAAATTCCGATCCAAATTTACCACGCATTGTGGTCGCGGGGAGGGGTAATCTAAACTACAACATTTAGCGCTATGCTAGCCAC
>Ga0209782_1000458_pt1 | contig 17670 bp, 9 predicted proteins | sample WorMetmaBAHAMAS1_FD_187390 | JGI IMG/M metagenome (GOLD analysis project Ga0209782, IMG submission 187390) | Marine gutless worms symbiont microbial communities from Max Planck institute for Marine Microbiology, Germany - Inanidrilus... | ecosystem: Host-associated > Annelida > Digestive system >...
GTTTGCAAAAACTTTTGCAAACTTTCGGAGCATTTATTTAGCCCGTGGTTGCCGACCGGGCTATATATTTTACCTTCTGTAATTTCTTCTTTTTTTAACTTGAGACAAATTATCTACTGGCCCAATTTTCACGATCATTTCAGCAAACGAAAGGTATTTGTGTGAATTTTCTCGATCCGGACCTCTTTTTTTGATTCGTTTAGGGACGTTGCCATGGCAACCGATTTTGGGCAAAATTTGCAAAGTGACCTTCATTCAGCAGCCTGGCATTTTAAAATGGAGTTGAATATCGCAATATGTATAAGCAGGTGTATAGTGCAAATGATCCCTCTACATCGTGTACAAATATGGTGAACTTTGGTCCAGTAACGTCAGAGATTGAGGTGTGAGAAATTTGTACATTTGAAATGATACGGCAAAAATCGGCCTATCTACCTAACATCTCAACTACTACTGAAGCGATCTTCACCAATGTTTCAGCTTTGGTAGAGACATGTATGGGGATTATAAAACTGACGTAAGTTTTGCGCTAGTCCAAGGGACGTTGCTATGGTAACCAATTAATTTTGGGCGATTTTTGCAGACATCAAAGTTGATTGTCTTCAGTCTTTTTGGTTCGTGTTCTGAAATGAAATGCACCATCTCCTTGCAGATATGCGCATTAATAGCTCAACTAATTGGAGAACATCGTGTAAAAAGATGGTGAAAATCGGTTCAGTAGCTTTTGAGTTGAAGTGGGGTAGAAAATGAAAATTGTGTTGCGACTCGGCCAAAATTAGACGAATTTCGTTCATTTGGCATACTGGCGTTTCGAAACGGATTGGAATATTACAATTTTGATTTCAGCAGGTTAGTTGGCAATCATTTCTGCACATCCTGTGAAAATGTGGTGAGATTTGGATTAGCGATCCCGGAGTTTTAGGTGAAAGAAGTTGTACGACCGGAGTTGATAATTGTTGCCATGCTTAGTTCACCTATGTTCGCTATGGGATGGGGCTGTTTGGTACTCACGTGATTAGTATGTAAGTGGTTTTCACAAGTATTCGCTAGGAGGCGACACTACGGCGCCGCTATACGCTAGGCTTTGCCATGCATTCATTCATTCATTCATTCATCAGGGGCAGCGTTTGGTCGTTGGCAGTCTTTCGATGTGCCTTTCAGCCTACTGCCAGCGCTGAGGCCTAAACATGGCCCAGTGCACAATTCCCCTCTAACGCTGGGGCTTGTACTATATGTTTATAGAGCCTAGCTTAGCCAGCGGGTTTCTCTGGAAGGGTGCCGATATGCGGTCTTCCTATAAGACCGCTGACCCCTACCATCTGTTATCAACACCAGCGGCTCTCACCACACACCAGACGCCAACGATCCAGGTGTGATGGCCAGTCACAGTTTAAAGAGGACACAGGCGAACTCTCTGTACCTGCCCGAGAATTTAATCTCATAGCATGCAGAAACCTGACTTGACATGCTGGCAGGTGTGGAAGACGAACCCACGCCCTGCCGAACTAGTCAGCCAGGCTCACTGCACTGCAGCTCCAACAGCCCTAGCCCTCTGAGCCACTGAAGCAGGTGCTTTGCCATGCATTTCTACTTTATTTTTTTTTAAATATGAGCAAAGCTATCTCAGTATCTACTGGGCTAATTTTCATGATTTTTTAACCAAATGGAAGATATTTGCGTGAATTTTCTCAATCCAGTCCAGTTTTTCCGATTCCTCAAGGGACGTTGCCATGGCAACCAATTTTGTGGCAAATTTGTGGAAAAATTAACTACCCCCCTGCACTTGCTCTGTTGTTCCGAAACAGAATGGGATATCGCTACTTCAATGAGCGTATTAACAGCGCAAATGCTGCCTCTATACTGTGTGAAACCTTCGTGAAATTCGGTCCAGTAGTTTTTGAGTTAAAGTGGGGTAGAAGATGATAATTGTGCTGCGACTCGTCCGAAATTTCACAATTTTCATTCATTTGGCATACTGGCATTCTGAAACGCATTCGAACATCACAATTTTGATTTCAGCAGGTTAATTGGCAATCATTTCTGTACATCTGGTGAAAATTTGGTGAGATTTGGATTAGTGACCCCACAGTTTTAGGCGAAAAAAGTTGTACGGCTGGAGTCAATAATTGTTACCACGCTTCGTTCACCTATGTTCGCTATGGTATGGGGATGTTAGGTACTCAAGTGATCAGTAAGTAAGTGTTTTTCAAAGTATTCGCTAGGGGGCGACATTATGGTGCCGAGTGGGCTATACGCTAGGCTTTCCATGCATTTTTCTATTTTTATTTTATTCTACACGTGCGAAAGGCATCAAAAGTTAACACTATAACATTCCACATGTCAGAACTAATGTGCATGAGCAATGCAATTTGTGCAGAAAGCACAGCATACTGCTATTTTATGAACAGAGAACTGTGAAACAGAGCATGCACTGATGAGCAGCAGTTACATTACCGACCTTGCTGACAACAGACGCAGTCAGCGCTGATGCGGCATTCAGTTCATCAAGTTGCAGAACAATATTTGCAGCCGACAACTGGCGTGATTCATCCGGACTTCCAACTGGCGTGTAATATTCAGCATCGCTTGACAACTCAGTGCTTGACGAGCCTCCAGGTCTGTGTGCATCAGCTGCCGGAGCCAATGCTAGCGGCTGAGAACTGACAGCTGTCACCGAAGCATGGTCAAACTGATGTGATATGTCTTCATTTGCTGCTGCAACTGACAAAGTGATTGGTATTGGCTGAGTGCCTCCGACACGCGTCACGTCGACGCTCACACTCATGTGAGTGGCTCCGTCGCCGTCAACCGCATCCGACAAACTGCCAGCTATCAGTCCCAAGTCGTCGTCATCAGTCCCAGCAAGCTGCTTTACAATGTCCGGGTTTTCCCTTGCATATCGAATCACATCAACCATCTGCTGTTTGAACGAGTCAACGTGCTCCTTGGTCAGACACTGCTGCTGCACCTAATGCACCATATCAGATACATACATCACTCGCCAAACAGCAACACATCTGCAGCCTTCAGTCTGCTACCAGCCGCAACCACCGACACATCCAATAACTCCATGTACACTGTTTCAAGCCCATACCACATCGACGTTAACCGTTGGGAACTCACTACTAGAAACCCCTCACTACAAGTATTCAAATCTAGCCTCAAGATTCAAATTTTTAGCCCGCTCCGCTAAGTTGCCACCGGGCTATATATTTTGCTTGCGTTAATTTACAACACATGTACCATCATCTGCGACTGCGTGTGTATCTGTGTTGCTTGCAAACAGCTGAATTGATCAACAAGCTGTTTGTAATGCAGACAAGTGTACGCCCGAGGAGATGGAAACATTTCTTAGACTGGGACCAGATCCCTCCATCCATGGGAATGGGCAATGTTTGGGGGACATGGGCCAGCCAAGTGTAAAGTATAGGGATTCTTTACTATGCAGTGACAGCCAGGCAGTGCAACTGCTGCTGACAAAGCTTCAATACCGCAATGCCCCGACTGGCTGGCCATGATGTTGGGATTTTCCACCGATTGGTTAGACAGTGCGAGCTTGCACCTGCTGCCAAATTACTTTGGACACTGCTGTCTTTACCACTGTTATTAGAGCATTGTGTGTATTATCAGTCATGTTACTATCACGCACAAATTCATTTTCCACATTTGAGTGTAATGACTACATGCCATCATGTTCAACTTTTTATTGGCCTGTTTTCATCTTACATTCTAAATGCTGAGAAGAAGTGCTGAGCAGTCGATATTTATCTCAACCACTTTAAGTCCACCACTTCAAGGTCTTCGAAACAGTTACTGGTACTGACATACCTCCTACACAAACCCTTTCCCATTATTCCTGAAAATTCTCAACCAGAACAGGGCCAGAGGACACAAATGGCTGATGCAGGAACAGAGCTGTTAAATGGAAGTAAGTAGCATCAGTAGTTTACGGTCTTCACAATACGCTTCACTTGCATAAGCCGCTGCAATGTAGATGAAGAGACTTATATAGTGACTGCACATGCTTACTGCAATGCGTCGGCTGACTCAGCCTTCCAACATCTGTGAGAAGGGAAAATTAAAGTATCAGCTGTTATGGTGTGTAATACTATACAGCAGCAGCCTTCAGGTGGACAAAATCAGTCAGCTCAAGCTCAACGGATACCTGTGAGTGTTCTTCTGCTGTCATCAAATGACACATACACATCGCCAGTCTTATTAGCAGTTTTTCATCTATCTATTCAGAAAACATGGAGGAGATGTGAAGACATACCAGACTGTCTGCGATGTCGTCCGTCCTGTCAATATCAGGACTAAACTTGAACACGACAGTAGAGTGTTTGCCAGACTCGAGCAAGCATTCCACCACTTCATTCTCAACGCTCAGTATCTTCAACTTGGGCAACTTCTCCGACTTCTTGCGACGCTGCTTCATTGCCGCACGTCTTGACTTGTCCGCCTCATCTCTGACACAATCATCACGACGTCGTTTCACAATCAACATCAGTTACTCACCAAATATACACTAGATATCAACCTTCACAACATCGAGCATATACGTCCACAGTGAGGTATCAGCTTTCTTGTCTGTTTATTATGAACTGTCCAAAGTTATGAAAATTATTTTTTTCCTATTATATTCTTTTTGTCACAAAAATTGGGGAGGGCATTTTCTGCAAGCCACTGGCACATGGCAGCATCACATATGTGTAGATTCACCAGCAGACATGGTTTCTTTCAAGACGACACAAAATGCCTCATCTCCTGACATCCGCCTCACTTCCTATACATGGAAATGTGATGTCCGACATCTATTCATACAGCTCACAGGACAACAGAGCAGATACAAGCACACTGCCTAATCCACACTCTCAAATGTTTCAAAATTCCATAATGGTAAGGCATTGAAAAGCCAGTGTAAAAATAAAAATGCAGTGTCCTTTCCCTCAGATCAAAAAAGTTTAAGGCCACAGGGAGATTTTCTCTGGTCAAGTAAGTGTTCCAACTTCCCTTCAATGGAATGACACTGTCGGTTGAATGACAGGAAAGGTAATCTATCTGGCTTATCATAAAACTTCCTTTGATGGACCTAGCACAATCTGATGTATCTCCTGATAAGAACATTTAAACAAATGTCATGTGGCTGTAGGTTCAACCAAAACACACTTAGTATAGACATATAACACACCCATCACGAGCTGCAGTGGACAGTTCACTCTGTGAAGCCACACTTGCCACTGCCAACTGATCAGACACGACACCAGAATCTGCAGTAACTGCAGTAACTGCTGCTGCTGCTGGTGCAGGCTGCTTTATCTGCTGTGACAGAATACAATAAATGATCCACGTACTACTTTCTAATCACTAGTAATCACTCAGCTGCGCAGTTGCATCAGAAGTGTTAACAGCCACTGGCTTAGTCAATGGCAAGGGTCTATTTTCGACCCCACACAGAATCTACGTCCCTTAACCGATCACTTAAAAATCTGTCACAAGTGATTATGTCCACATGTCTACTGCTGTGCAAAATTTGGTGGAAATCCGTCTATGGGGGATTCTGGACAAATAGGTGAAATATAACCAATTTTTTTATTTGTACCTCCTTTTTAAGCAACAAGCCTACAGGTCAGACCGCTTGCCAGATTTTCACTCTTGATGGCACAAATGCAGTGGACTCATGGGTGTGCCTTTTTTTAGCTTTTGTTGATACTGCAGCCCATTTAGGAGTCAAATAGCACCAAAACACCAATTTTGGGGGCACAAATAAGCATTTTCCAGCCAAACGCACCAAATATTAAAACGTTCATATTACCAAAACTACTGCATCAATCGTATCCAAATTTTGCACAGTGATAAAGACCACCAAGTACTTTCCGTTGGTTGTCCAAATATGCCCCAGATAATTCCAATATGGCGGACTGCAGCCATCTTGAAAAAATGAAAAATCACAATAACTCTGCAACAGATTGACTGACGCTGACGAGATTTGGCAGGGTGATGCATCTCAGCCTTATGAATCCCGTCAGCTAATAAATCACAACATTTCAAAAGTCCAAGATGGCCGATGGCCGCTCTCTTGAAAATCCAATAAAATTACTAGATTTTAAAAATCCAAAATGGTTGACTGCTTTTCTATTTTCTTTAAAATAAAAAACAATATCTTACAAACTGTTTGACCAAATCCAACCTGATGATAATGATGGACTGCCGTTATTTTAATAATGAAAAATCACCATTTACCAACTAATACTAAATATCCTGAATGAAAATGTACTGTAACTGATAATAAAACAGAAAATATAAATGATAAGAACTGCAGTTTATCCATTGTGTTAACAGCCACGCAAATAGGTGACGTGATGGTGTATAATATCCATGATTTTTGCAGTTTTTGATGTGTGGCTGTTAGCACAGTGGATAAACTGCAGTTTTATCATTTATCACTAACATTGAGGACACTATGATAAAAATACTAAGGGTTGTTTTTATAACATGGTTATTAAAATTTTAACAGATTTCACAAGACAGTGTAGCAACACAGTGAAGGTGAGGAGGAAATCTGTATTACAGATACAAGGAGAATTTCCTCGAGAATCTGTCTGTGAAAGAAGTTTAAAAATCTGTCTTTATTTGCCAAAGTTGTAATAAAATAAAAGGGGATGTTTTTTTAATCATGGTGTATAAACTAAAATTAAAAAAATGACTGAAAGGGTACACAGCCTGCAATTTCAACTGCCATGTCAAAGCTCAAGTCCAAAGACTCAATAATCAAATGCAATCACACATACACACTTTATTAGTGATAATATCTGGGAAACAATGTATCTACAGATCACTAACAGCAAGTGCTATATGGCCTATCAATCAAGCAGTACCATTCTGATGGCTTTACAAGCATTCTTATATGTGTGATTTTTTGTATAGCCAACTGATAATAGTAGATTTTCAAGGTTCCTCTGTTATAGCTCAGCCTTGTGCATTGTGTTGCACACAGCACTTCTCCAACTATCCTGCTATACAGCATTATAAAACTTTGAAAGTTATGTCAGCTGTCTGACGAACTGACTGCTGCAAGTCAATGTCGATAGTTAATCATTAACAAACTGCAGCAAACCGGAGGCAATGTTGCTGATGTAGGAGATGCTTCTGTCTCAGCAGCTGCAGCCATCAGCTGATTGGCACCTGCAGCAGCAGTCAATGTCGGCTGAACACTGGATGCCTAAATACAGCATTCACATCCAACAAGTCACTGCACAAATTGAAAGAGTGACGGTTGTTTCTGCATCACCATCTTTAACATACATCATGTTCTAACAAGTATATCTGCTAACATTGATGGACCTCGCAACTCTGATTCATATAAAATCGACCATATTGCACTGCCCACCAAGTATAATTACCAGGCAACGAGCGTCGCTCGATAGCACATAGCTACGCAGAGAACTGTCGGTTATTACCACATATTTGAACGATAATGCTCAAACTCCACTTGGTCGATTTATTGTCTATACCTTATACAAGCAAGGTTGCAACAAACACAGTGACAATCGAATCGATGGAGCTTAAGCCTTAGTGTATGGCAGCACAAGAGTCGACCGTCGCAGGTGCGATAATCAGTAGTCGTCATCCACGATACTGTTGATCGCAGTTCACCGTGTGCCGTAAAGAATTTTTTCTAACTCCACAGTTGTGCATACAAAAATGGGTCACGTGAGCAAAACCATGTCCCTTTTAGGGGTGATCTGTCATCCCTTTGGCAAGACTTGTACAACCTTTGTACAAAACTTGACAGCTCTAGCATCAGCTATTCCTGACATATGGATGGGACCAAAAATTGAAACGTGTCATGTGATGTAACCACGCCCCTTTCAGGGACGGTTTGTCGTCCTTCGGCTTGGACTAGCTACAATCAACCTGTACACCAAATACGAAGTCTCTATGTTTACTCACTACGAAGATATGAAAGGCGATGAAAAATGTAAAAATAGGGGTGGTTTGGGGATTAGGGGTCACCCAAGGTCATCGGAAACATCGCCATTTGATAGAGCACATATGACTTCTTATTCAACTTTAATAGAAACTATGCGTACATCTTGGACCGTTTTCGAGTTATAATGCGTTTTTCGTCGAAAGTGGATGAATTTTAATCCACCCCACCTGCATTTGTCGCCCCCATATGGGGTGATCCCGTTTGAATTTCGCCGTGAACTTTGGTGTCAGAAAACTAGAGTCAAGGGGCTATCGTGAAGCATTATTTGTGTGATCCTACGTTTAGCCGTTTTGATACAATACTGGAGTGTAACAGACACGATGACGGCATATACCGTACTTAGTATAGCGTCACGCAGTAAAAACTGTACCCCATCTTACGTCACATTGTGATTGATTGATTGATTGATTGAGTTAAGGTTTAACGTCACACTCGACACTAAACAGATCATATCGGAGACGCTCTTCCCACACAGTCTATAGGCTAGCACTGAGAAAATGAAAATTTAAGCTGGGAGAAAGAACTAGAATACCTAGCGGTATATGGTCGCGCCTCTGTGGGCTCTTAAGGCTTGATGTATTATATGACAATGTAACCAGTCTAATATGATGTAGTTTTAATGTTATGTTTAAAATACTGTTATAGTCAACACACCACATCAAAAATTACACAATGTTTCACAGTGAAATAATAAACTAATTAACTCATGAGTTTACACAAGTGATCTAATGCTCTTCGACAGGTGATAAAAGCCATACAGCCTTAAAACAAATCACATGACACAATTTTGGAAGCCCAGTTTAACAGGAGGTAAAACAGAGAAACCAGTTAGACTATAGAAAACAGCAGCATAAATAATTTTTATGATGAATGAAAATACAATGCAAAAAATTTATCAACCACACCAAATGTCATTGTCCACACAGACTGCCTTTCAGTTGACATACCTCTTGTGTTGGTGGAATCCTCTCTCCAGCAGATGTCGCCACTGGCACTGCAGTGCTAGCAGGCTGAGCTGCTGTTTGCGCTGTATCAACTGCGGCTGGACATTGAAATCATCGGCAATTACAATTACGCACTATGGTGACAAAATACTCACATGTTTATGTATTTAACCAGCTAGAATAAAACAACTTTATATTAAAACACGCAGTTACAGGTAGAAACTGAAGTGCTACATATGCCATGTGCTAGGTAATATTATTCCTATTCCCTTCAGAAGTCTGATACTGTTGGCTCACCTACACGAATGGCCTACATCCAGTAAAAAAACCTGCTGTAATTATCTCATACTAAACAGACGTGGACGATGGACCTTGCCCAATCTGCAAAACTTCAGAAAAGAAAACAAATTAGCAATAACAATAACAAATTAAACAAAAACTGAGTGTGAGTATGTAAGATAATATTACAGACAAAAAAGAGAATTATGTAAAGCAGCAGATATAATGAAATCACTGGGTGACTTTTATCTTTTGGCTTAAACTAAGTTTTAGACTTAAGTTTTAGACCCAAGTCTAAACTGCATGCCAAAATCCGGTTTTAGACTGAAGTTCAGATTAACTTTGGTTTTAGACTTAGTTTAAAACTCGGTTTTAGAAAAGGTTTTATAAAAAGTTTTAGACCAAGTCTAAAACCGAAAATTATATGTCAAACAGACCGACTATTAATGTGCCATTAACATCACTTTATTAACGAATCTGCAATTTTTAACTTGTTTGTAAATACTGAATAAATATTATTCTTTTTTCGTTCGGAATTGCAGCGTTCGGCATTCCAGGCTGCGCCTAGCCTCACTGGCTTGTTTACGTGATTATGTCGTGATTACGTCATCACTTCGCTAAACCCGAAAAGTAAAGTGAATTCTTTCTAAAACCGAAGTTAAAGACTAGAGTTTAAGCAGATCTTCCTAATGGATCTTCCCATAGAAATGCATTAGGTAAGTTTGGTTCAAAACTGGATTGTTCAGATTAACTTTGGTCTAAAACGAAAGTTCGGTCTTAACCTCAGTCTAAAACCGTACTTAAGAGGAAAGTTTGATTTTAGAATTGGTTTTAGACTGAAGTTAAGACTTAACCGAATTCGTTGTCACTATACTTTTTTATGCTAATTCGGTTTTAGACCGAACTTCGGTCTTAAACCAAGTCTTAAGCAGAAAGATAAAGTCACCCACTGTATTTAAGACAATAGCCAAAGAAATGAGAGATGGCAAACACATGCACTGCATTATACATTTTAAACGGGGGACTAGCAGATATAAAGTAACAGTACATGTGTTTTGTGATTACAATTTAGCATTTAGTTAAAATTTTTTTGCCATTCGAGCTTTGGCTCACACAACAGTAGATAAACTGTGAGAAGCTTTTGCTACATAATTATAATTATAATGACAGTCAATATCAGAGTTGTGCTAAACATTTGCTTGTATTTGCTTCAGCTATGAGTATTCCATCAAATAGTCCATTGGTATTCGCCTGAATAGTGTGCCCAAACTAAACAAAAAATAGTTCTAAGTCTTGTACCAGCAGCTTATTGCACACTAAAAACTAGACTAAGACATGATCAGTAACTCAATTAAATGTGACTTACTCTTTGAACAGTGCTGCTTAACTTTATTAGTATCACCGTACAATATGCTCCTGTACAAGTATTTTTAAGTAACTGTCTTTTGTGTTCTTGTTGGCATTGCTTTTTTTTGCAAATATTCATATATATTTGGCTGAGTTACACCTATTCATTAAAGTTGGCACACAATAACAGCCACAGGCTACAGTGTAGCTTAAAGGATAGGAAACTGGACAAGAGTGAAATGAACACATCATGAAGGGAGGAAGTTCAACATACATGGTGGAGGTTTGGTAGGTGGTGCATGTGGCTGCTGCAATGTCGGTGCATTCACCGAAGCAGTCACAGTATTGACAGTCGGAGTAGGAGTCTGTCCTGCAGTCACCACCGACGCCAATGTTGCTGAGACAGCAACCGGTGCTGCTACTGTTGCCACCGACGACGACACAGCAGGTCCGTTCAGTTGTGTTGATGATGTGTTCTCTGCCACTGTAGACTGCGCTGGTCCTGCAGAGGACTGTACTGGCGCAGGACTTGTGACAACAGTGCCTGGAGCAGATGCCGCTGGCGGCTGCGTGCTTGCAGCCGCTGATGCGAGAGACGTTGCCGACTGAGTACTGCTGACAGTTGGTGCAGACTGGGTGTCTGTCAACTGCTTCAGCTCACGGTCACGCTTCACCTGTGTCACGATGCTGATGATCTGACGAGATATCGTCTTGACGTCCGCCTCCAGCACAAACCTCGACTTCACCTGATTCACAGTCAAATCAAATCGTCATTCATCAGCTGCTTCAGCATCGGCCATTTTCACTGAATAACAGAAAACAGGCACTGCTTACACTTAAGCTAAAGTATTAAACAAAAGCTTAGACTACACCTGAAAGTCGATTTTAAACAAAAGTGCAGATCGATTTCAGTTCTAAACCAAATTTCAACACAGACTTAAATCAAGTTCTAAATAACTGAATAGTTCTCAACTTAAGTTTATGGTTGGAGTTTCAGACCAACCAGCTAACAAATGGTACCTATAGAGCTACTTCATTCAGGGTTCCTACAGATGTTTGAGAAAGTTAGTTAGTTGGTGTGTAATGTCCCTTTCCAGCACAAATATGGCTATATCAGAGATGTTTGAAAAAAAAATTCAGGAGTTTTCCAGGAGTATTTCATTAGTTTTCTATGAGTTTTTCACTAACTTTCCAGGAGGTCTTTGCGGTCGTTATGCACATTTTAGGCAGCTTGATGCGACTTTCACTGTCTATATACTTATGACCGCATGCTATCATATAGTTCTAAACATTATATGTATGAATATAGTATAATTATATTAGTGATACGCTACTGCATAAAAGAGAACATTATAGAAACAGTCATTTCAATGTGTTATTGACATATGGATCCATAGCTAAAAAGCGATCATGACATAATTACCAAAAACACAGTAACAATATGATCAATAAATTTGTGACCATACTACTGTGATCGACTGAAGTATGTAGCCAACAGGTCTGTAAACCTACTGTGGTCAGACAAGAGTAGGCATATGTCATGCATAAGGTGATTCATATTCACACTTAGGTCCGGTTTTTCCACAGCAAATTAATCTCCCGTTAATTTAATCCGGCATTAAGTCCGGCAGATAATGATAAATTTACTCAGATGTCGTTTTTCCACCGGCAGTTCGTCAATTAAATCGTCCTAAACGTACGATTTAATTGACGAACTGCCGGTGGAAAAACGACATCTGAGTAAACTGATCATTATCTGCCGGACTTAATGCCGGATTAAATTAACGGGAGATTAATTTGCTGTAGAAAAACCGGACCTTACCGATGACATGTCATCACGCCACAGAATCTGATGGATAGGTTCTGCTTGAGATAATCAGCACAATCTCACCATTTTATTTGACTCTCATTCAAGACCAATGCAATTTGTTGCCTTTTTTCTCTTTTTTTCTCAGTTTAATGTTGTCAAGTTGTTTACAAATAAAAGATATTTAACAACTTTAATATTGCACATAGTTATGCCACATAGTTATGTTGTAAAAATGCAGTTTAACTGACTAGTGGCTGACTATACAAATACTGTAGCCACCATAGTTCTATCCTCCAAAAGACTAACATTTATTGGTCAGGGTCGTCAACCCCTGAGATCATATAGGGATTATTAGCCTTTGAAGTAACCACTATATTGCTATTCCAAAAGACATTATTAAGCACTAAGCAGGGTCACTAACCCTTCAGATCATGTATAATTATGATCCTGTTGCACTGGGAGTCTGGTTTTGCTTATGTTTTAAACCCAGTTTACAATGAATTCTACTCAAAAGATAGAAATCACCTAATGCTGACTACAAGCACACACCACTACATGTATATACATCAACAGTGAACCAACCATCTCCTGTGCCACTTTGTCTGCATTGTCTTTCTTGATGTTGTAATCAAACTGAATTGCTTCGTCCTCCTTGTGTTGATGTTTCCGTCTCTTGGGGTCGACAACTCTTAGCCACAACTGAATCACGTCATGATTCAAGTCCTTGGCCTCGTCCTTGCTCGCCAGTTCCACCTTGATGCCAGTGTCTTCCAGGAAGAAGTCGTGCTGCAGCAGCAGCTTCACCGTGTACCTGTCAGACAGTCGTCATCATCTCACACACTCAACACTCAAACTGGCAGCAATTCTTATCAGTTCTGTCACAAACAGTTTCAACAAGCAATGTCAACCTACATTTTATAACGCTAGAAAACATTTAGTTACTTTCTGTCAACTTAATCTCAAAGTTACTTGCAAATAAGTACCATAAGTACTGAGGTTTACCTCTCGTTAATCTTGGTCTTTGTACAACCATCAATAATTTCTTTGACTTCAAGGTTTTCGACTTTTTCAAAAGCTTCAGGTCGCACACCCTATTTGACAGAACAAATACATTACACAGTTAAATTATCGTATTCATTAATACGAACTACTGAAAAACATTCCACTCAAAAAACCTCAAGCCATCCAGTATGTTAATATTAGCATGTTTACCAACTGAAAGAATCTTGTAAATGGAAAACTGCACAAGACAAACTGCCTACTATGAAAGGCATCATTACCATGCACAGTTCTTACATTACCTAAAATATGTGCCCATAAATGCTCAGAGCAAAGGACCACAAAAACTGACATGCTGACCAGCATAATCCGGCATTAAATCTGGCAGATAATGATCAATTTACTCAGATGTCGTTTTTCCAACGTTTAGGACGATTTAATTGACGAACTGCCGGTGGAAAAACGACATCTGAGTAAATTGATCATTATCTGCCGGATTTAATGCCGGATTAAATTAACGGAAGATTAATTTGCTGTGGAAAAACCGGACCTAAGTCGGCATCCAGCTAATCCAGGCTCATCAGAAAAATAGGCCAATAAACTTGTGTGTGGCAACAGTATTGTATAGCACCCTTTAAAGCCATGAAATGGTTGCGTTATAACATAGAATAAATAAACAGAATGTGCTACATATATCTATGTTGATTGACTGATTAAGGATTACCATCCCACTAGTCACAAAAATGGGTAATTTTGGGACTCTCTTCCCAGCCAATCTCTTGGCTAGAACAGGAATGGAGGATGCTCGTTGCTGATGGTGATAATGTCACACCACCTTGTGAAATATGCGGCAACTTTTTGGGCAACATCAGCCAATGGTACTGTTTTTTTTTGCACCACCGTGTACAGCTACATGTCACTTGCCGTTATCGGTGGATTCTTCGCGGCACAATTCTCCCGTTTCCTCGTTGATCTCTCGACAGAGTTCTCCTGTCTCCGCATTGATGTCGTGGCAGGCTTCGCTCGTCTCCGCATTAACCTCTTCACGTTCGCTTTCTGCCTCCGTATCCAGTTGATCCTGTTTATCAGTGACTGGTTCCGGAGACTTGGCTGGTTCCCGTGACTCGATATCCGTACTCGTGTTTTCCGGCAAGTCTGTGCTTGGCTGTGCTTCAGACGTCTCGAACGCCGCAGACGCAGCGAGCAATTTCTCGTCCGAGTCACTATCTCCATCCACAACTAGTGACAGCTTCTCCGTTTGCCTCGATTCATCTCCGGCCGAGTTTCCGATGCCATTGAGTTGCCTGCTATCATTCTCATCCTCACTGCTACTGCCGCTGAGTACGGCCGTCTTTCTAGTGCCACGTCGTCTAATGGTCGGTTCATCTTCTTCATCACTGCTGCTTCCGCTGCTGCTCAGTTTCAACTCACGCACCGCCGCAAATCCGCAGCCGGCTTTCCGATCCCGTTCGATCTTCCGGATGACAAACTGGTCACTAATTCGGCACTGTGATGACTTCCGACTCGGTTTCGGCTCCTCTTTTGCATCACTGTTCTCCGCAGCCGCTTCAGGCTCGGCCGTTGTCGGCTTATCATTCTCGGTAGTCTCGTCCTCTTTGTTTAGATTGCCTTTGATGAGGACGTAATGGGAGAGTTCGTCCGATGCTAGGGAGCTGGATTCAACCGTAGCATCTTCGGCATCCTTGACGATGTCGTCAACTCCACTCGCACTGTAGTTTAACTCCATACGAACGTTCTCCAGTCGCTGAGACAGCTGACTCTGCTTCATCAAACGATCCAACTGGAAGCTGGAAAAATCGCTCGATTCCTAAGCACGAAAAAAAAAAGATAAACGCTCCACAGCTGAACAAGTTACATGAGAAACAATCACCAAAAAATAAACCTAGGCTAATGCAAATAGAAAATAACAATATCGACATAAACAATCAGCCGTCAATGACATAAAATCTAGAATAACATAAAATAGCCACAATCTGCTGGTCCTCATGTGTGGAATGCCTTGTCATCATATCTATGGCAGGATATAAATCATAGAAATTTTAATAGAGCACTGAAGGGACATATGTTTAGATCTTAGTCGACTATGGCACACTGACCATAGGCCCGTTTTTCGTCGCCTACTAGAACCTAACAGGGCGTGGCTGTTAGTTGTTTATTATTCATGCTAGACCAGTCAGCTTTCGGTATATTAATCACGTGACTACCATGTTTACTTACCAAACACCTACCTGGTAGGTTCTTGTAGGTGACCAAAAATGGGCCATGTATGTCTTTGTGCGTCTTTAGTAGCTCACTTAAATATTCATGACAAATATATAAAATAACCAAACACATCATGGTGTAAAGGCTAAAGATATCATTCTTGGACATGAGACTATTTTATCTTCACTGGCCACCATTATCTTATGTTAGGACAATGGTGTTGCCAGCATTTGGTGCCACAGGGGCACAGAACCCGGTCTAAATGAAAACAATTTGTCACCCAAAAATGACATGATATAGGCCAATATTCATGTAGCCACCACACTAACCTATACAGCAGCTGCCGTCACAAATTGTAAAATGTTAGGTGAGATAAACACACAAAGTCGTTGTTAGACTTTGTTCACTTACAAAGTCAACTGAAAAAAAAAATAAATTTTTAAAAATTAAAGGAGGCACATGCCTGTGTGCCCCAGTAAAATATCTGTAAAAGTCATCACCATCACTAGAATGGCCATTCTCCATGTGGACCTTCGATAGCCATTTCTCATTGGATCTTCTTCCTCTAAAAGGGTTCAGGGTTCCCACTCTATCTTAAAAATGAAATTTCCCGATTTTACCTGACCATATCCAGAATTTTTCCTTGACTGTCCCTAACAGCAGTCTAAAAATATTCTGTGGCATATTTTACAGCATGGACTTACGCCAACAGGCAACAATCGAACTTCGGCTGAAAAATGCAACAGTTGTAATGCAACTGCTGGAAAACACATACGATATATAAAATTTTTCCCGAACGACCACCAGCAAAATTCAACTTCCCCCGACAAAATGAATTTCTGACTTTCCAGGTCAGTGAAAACCCTGTCTATCTATTCTGGAATATATATTTTCCGGCCTCAAATTGAGCACGACTCATTGACAAGTATAAACCTTTGGCATGCTGTTGATGCCCGCCCAGTTGATCTTTCGTTCAGCGTCTTTCAGTTCCGTGAGAATCTCGTGTTTGATCTCGGCCGGCAGCGCCTCAAAGTCTTTCGACTCTATGTCGTGCTTGTGCAGTTCTTTCAGTTCCGTCTGCAAACACCGTAAATCAACTAAATTACAGTTAACTTGTGGTTTCTGTTTTATTTTAACCTGGTTGTTCTTATGTTTGTATTTCTATGTGGTATTTTTTCCAAGCTTTATACTGTCTGTCTGTATCACTGCATGTATGTTTCTTACATGGTTATTGAATATCAATCAATCAATCAATCAATCAATAACTAGAAAAACCGAAGCAGTCATATCAACATGCATATACACGAAGGCAGCACATATGACAACTATGTGACCTTGACCTTTGACCTTTTGATCTCTGCAGCATCAGTCTGGCACCCTGGTCTCACTGCTGAATTGGCGAAGATCCTTGAGTTGGTATAAAAATGTGCACTCATAATAATTTCTAGTGGTAATTCCTTCACAAATTATACCTATTCGTCATTCTGTGAGTCACTGGCAATTTCCTCTCTTCAATCTAGAAGAGAAACATTATCCATAAATTTTTTTCATAAAGTTCTGGAACGCTCAAGCTGTCTTCACTACCTCATCCCTAACAAAAGATCCAATAGTCAACTGCAGAAAATAACGAACTATTCATTGTACTTCCCACCATTCGCATGTACCAAAAAGTTCACATCATCATTTCTTCTTATTGTTGATGGTTATGTGGTATACTTTTTTCAGATGCAGTGTAGTTCTCAAAAATGACGAATGGATAGCACAGGCATCTGATACAAACAGTTGGGGGTACGGTGCTGGTTTGATAACCTGTCACTGGATTTTTTGCAGCACTCCCCTACTTTGGGGGAGATGGAAAAATGCCGCCAAAATGTGTGAGTGCCCTCATTTGGCAAGTTGTCGTAATTACACAACTCAACATAGGGAAACCGAGAGATGACTGACTTACATTATGGCATAAAAGACACAAGTCGCTCTTGACCCAGTTTCGAGATCCTGTGGCACACCCATTAGGGGTACTGAGTGGACCACCGCTTGCTATGAAGTATCACATAACAGCAGCCCTCTAGTTAAATGGT
>Ga0209782_1000459_pt1 | contig 17659 bp, 9 predicted proteins | sample WorMetmaBAHAMAS1_FD_187390 | JGI IMG/M metagenome (GOLD analysis project Ga0209782, IMG submission 187390) | Marine gutless worms symbiont microbial communities from Max Planck institute for Marine Microbiology, Germany - Inanidrilus... | ecosystem: Host-associated > Annelida > Digestive system >...
AGATATAATAATTATTTGCATACTGTACTTAATAGTATGACCTTATTGTGTACAAAATATTATCAAAATTGGTCGATGAGTGTTGAAGATATAGCAAACCAAAGCAGCTTCATTTTTGAGCATGACTAAAAAGACCCATTTTCGGGGTTCATGATTCCCAAGGTAGTGCAGAGATATTAGTTAGGAGAGGTGGGATAACAAATTGTCGTTGAATAGCATATTCTTTCAGCACTATCTCTACTAAAAATTACCAAAATCGGTTGATGTGCATTGAAGTTATAGTGTGCAACGTGAGACACATAGTGTATGTTGTTTTGTGTTTGCATTTTCATGTAGACTTCATCCCACCTTTGGCTGCCAGAAATAATGAGCATTGTTTGTTTGTTTGTTTGCTACGCCACTGACCACATTAATCACCTCGCTACAGCTGTGTTCTATTTGTTTCATCAGGTCCACAGCCGAGGCTTGACGGAGTTCACGGCTCACCAGCTGATTGGTGACGAGCTCGTGAGAATTGATATCGACGACACAGTTCCAAGCGAGCCTCACTTGAACGTGCTGATTACTCCGATTGCCGACAACTGGATCTGGAAGATCGAAGACAGCACTATCAGCTATCACCCGAGCTACCAGGGCCAGTTTGGGCCGCGCTGGGACGACTAAGGTCCAGTTTTTCCACAGCAAATTAATCTCCCGTTAATTTAATCCGGCATTAAATCCGGCAGATAATGATCAGTTTACTCAGATGTCGTTTTCCCACCGGCAGTTCGTCAATTAAATCGTCCATTTAGGACGATTTAATTGACGAACTGCCGGTGGAAAAACGTCATCTGAGTAAATTGATCATTATCTGCCGGATTTAATGCCGGATTAATTTAACGGGAGATTAATTTGCTATGGAAAAACCGGACCTAAGAAACTAAATACCACTACTCACACTACTACTGTGTTTGGTTTTTGCTTAATCACTCTAGTTTTTCAGTGTTATTGCATACCCAGAAATGAATATTGTTGCAGTTCTACGCTGTGTCTCAAAAAAGTATACTGCCCAGTCACCAGGGATAATTTTAACAGTCGTTGTCTGATTCCAGTAATTTTTGCTACCAATATCCATGATTAAATATGCCATAGAATGGTAATTATAATTTTTTTATCTTACCTGTTTAGTCTACTTACTTGTGAAACTAAAACCCTAAAATCATGAATTTAGCCTCAAATTGCACATATCTTAGTACTAGATTGTTAAATGTAACACTGTAATTAACAGAAAGATTTTATTATGCTTATTTTACTTACTTTATATGCAATTTCATAAGAACAGGAATAAGTTTAATTTTGTCAGTGATCTGAAGAAGTACCGTGTCAACATCTGGCAGTCTGCAGCAGGACATCATTGATGCGGCCATCGACAAATGGAGACAGCGACTGACAGCAGGCATGGTTGCAGGTGGATAACATTTGAACACTTTTATCAGCTTCTCATGACATCAAAAAAAATTTTTTTTAAACATATACCGTGCAATTAACTTGGTTTATTCTGAAAAAGATGTTACTTTGCCACTAAGTTTGTGATTTTCAGGTTCCTAAATTTTCCCAAGGTATGGTATGTACAATAAACAGGTGAGGCAGCAAAATAAACCACCATTCAGTCTCCTATTCTCTCGGTAATATTTGTACCGAAAATTACTGGAATCGGGCAAATACTTTTAAAAATTATCGCTACGGCTAGTGGTTTGGTTGTGTACCTTTTTCAGACACAGTGTAGTTACCATAGTAGTTAAGCTCGTGATGTTGTCCCAGTATGATGCAGCTTGTCTGTACAATGAAGATTCAGCGGTTGTTGAATTCTGCTTCACAATGATAAAGCTTTGTTGTTGTTGTAATGTTGTGATTTCACTCAGTGGTGCAGCCAGATGATATAATATTATTATTATTTATTATTATTATATATTGGACTTAACGTGCAAAACTGCACTTGATGATTGAAGAAATGAAAACCCAGTCGCTGAATGATCATCCGTGCTATATTAAGCGACGTTAAACACCTAAACCTGACCTGACCTCAAACCCAGTATGTGATTTGGTGGCAAACAGAGTGAGAATTATGACGGATATGATTCTTAGTCATAGGCGATCACCTCACACGTCCCTTCCGACTTTGGAGAACCTGGAGACCAAGTATATTTGGTCCCCTCCAGCTTTTGTTTTTAGTTGGGCTTGACAACTAACTTTGGAGGTGCACCAACTGTTATTAGCCATCCGGGCCTAGACGGAAAGTTTATGGATTTAAGGGGTGGGGAATGGATGCAGAAAGGGAGAACATGCAATAGCAGTGGGGGCAAATAATGATGGGGTGAGTGTAAGAGAGGAAGGAGAAAAGGGAAGGTCCCATCGTGTGGTCCCACCCAATGTTTCCACCGTGGTTGCTCCTATGTTCTTAATTTATAAGAAAGATGAATTTCTCCGATTTCTGCACTTTAATGTTCACTAGGAATGTGATGGGAGTGAGGTATCGGCTGTGCTGCTGATTTTAGTGACTGTATATTGTTCGCAGTAGATTGTTGTGTGCTAATCAAGAATTGTTGTAAGAGTGTTGTTTGTTTCTCTCTATCATGACAATCATATGAGCCATTTCATGGCCAGTATTAGTGTTTAGTGGTGTTGACCTCATTGAATTATGTTATAATATGTTAATAATAATAATAATGGAATCTATCATTTCCACTGATGAAGATCCAGACCTCTAGCTACCTGAAATATTTGATTTTGGCTTTTGTTTTTAACATCGGGGATCTTTATTAACTAGGGTCTAAAGAAAGTAATAATAATAATAATAATAGCAGGTATTCAAAGCCATTTGGCAGGAGGCTGCATCCCTGCTACACATCTGGTCACCCCTTGTGGTAGGCTTACCTTACTCCAAGAATTAATCTCTATTAAATCTTTAACATTTACAATATAGTCTTTACCTTAAAGGCACGATATGACCTAAATTGTGTTAAAAGCGTGGATTTTACAGTGTGCAAAAATGGCACATTTTTGCCAAATTTTTAACAAGATTCTCAGTTGGCAGCTTACTGTCATACAGCGAGAAGGAATATGAGAAACCAAAAACATTCGCATTAATCACTATCAGACTGTAACCATGTGAAATTTAGTGTGGTTAGGTTAAGTGATAATGGACAATATACATGTTGGGTAGGTTATTTTTCAGTAGCCTCGCAGCAGTGCATTAACATTAATGTCGAAATGGCCGATTAGATCTCTCTGAAATTTGGTTTGGATGCCATATTTTGGACCGGAAGTTGTCTGATCGTTAAGTTGTATTCACCAGGGGGCGATAGTAGCATAAGAACTGGCGAGTCAGGTTGGGACGCGTGCCACCATTTCTAGTTTGCAGTGTTTTTGTGGAATAAGCGAGCTAGACGTAGACGTAGACGTAGAGGATGTACTGGCACAGGCAATGTGCCTCTTTGCCAGCTTCTCGAGTACAAATGATCAAAATATGTTATAAATTAAACATTTACTCTCTGTGCAGTAAAGTTTTATTATTATAGTTATTATTATTGTTGTTAATAGTTGTTGTTGTTAATGGTTGCCAAACATTGCAGATAGTGAATATTTTTCTCCGAGTGTCTATTTATCTGGTTTTTTGTATAAATGTAAAAAAATGTTACTGATATAATCATGAACACCATTGACATGACATAGTTTTTGTGTGTGTTCACTAGGGGGCAACACTGCTATGCCGGGCGGGCTACAGGCTAGGCTTTGCCATACTTTTCTAGTTTATGTTACTAATTTGCTCCAGCAGCTGACGTGGGTAGTTGTTATTCTGTTACTGTTCAGTGGAAGAATATGGTGGCTGGCTTTGTGCATCGCACATTTATTACAATAATTGGCTGTAATTATATCTTTGTAGGATTTAATGTATATTTATTGTGTGATGTGTTTTTCTCACTGGGAGGTGATAAATGTACATCATTCACTCACACATACATACACCAATAATGCTGTCTTCAGTTTTAATGTTGAGATTTTAAGCCATGTTTTAATCTACTTTGTAATTTAATAGTAATTTAATACTAGGAGCCTTAAATACTAATTGCATTTTATTCAGCAAGTCTTTTAATAAATATATCCTTACGAACAAATTGCATGTGATACTTTATTCTGCAGTTAGTCTGCAGTATAGGCCCAAGTGTAAATTAATACAACATTAGTGGATTATAGCATGTGTAAAACTGAACGTTAATGGCTGTGATAGTTTGCTGTGATTGTTTTATTAAACATGCATAATAAAAGTGAAATATAGTAATAGCTCACATGCAAGATCCTGGGAGACATCATGTTTTCATATAATGGGTCATAATGGTGGTATGATGTTACCACAGCAGCCTAGCTGTAATGTGTGTACAGCCTAACACCCCTGCTATGTGGTACTAGTTGCATCCTGTTTGTAAATGAATACAGACATTAATGTCAGTGTGTCTGTAACACCGGGCGGCGTTTGTTTTGTAGTCAAGTTAACAGAGTACAGATCACATTGTGATTTATTACAATTTTACTATGGCATCAGTGGACACAAGATGACTAATTCTCATCATAAGGGGAAACCAAACCTAAAGTGTCTAATTTCTAAACGGCCGTTTGGATCTTAATGAAATAAGTGAGTAAATATGGGTTGCAGATGGCGTGTGTGTGCTCCAGAATTTCTATTTCTATGATGGCAGGTCAGAACCCACTGCTGGTAGTGTAATAAGTATTGAGCATTCATCATGCGTTAACTCAAGAATGAATAGCAATAGTGGCCTCAAACTTGGTGTAAATATGATACACAGGGTGGTCCAAACATTTGCACAATTTTTTGTATGCCTTAACTTTATCAAATATTAACTAATTTTCGAAATTGTTTCACTGTCAGAATTACGAGAAAATTTGCAATAATACCATCACTAAAGATTCTACCTGACCTCAAGTGTGTTGCTACACTATTTTATGAAATTGTCACTGAGTGGGGCTTGAGTGCGTCGTCCAGCAGCAAGGCAGACATATTGAACATTTGATTTAAAAATTGCAGGATGTGACAGTTACTTTAAACAGAAAAGTGAGACGAAGCACGTTTCCTATTGTTAATTTCTTAAAACGTGTTGTTACAGAAGTCGTTTTCAATATGCTTTTGAGACACTTGACATTTCACAAGGTAGTGTAATGTCACACTTCAGGTGTGGTGGGATTTTTAATGATGGTATTATTACAATTTTTTTCTGATTCTGACAGTGAAATAATTTCGTAAATCGGCTAATAATTAATAAATTTAATGTGTACATGCTGCAAATAAAACATTTATTTTATTGTAGCTTTTATCGCGACACTGTGCTTTTATTTTACGATAAAGAAAGCTGGCCTCTAGTGTCTCAGCCATGCTGCAGAAGCTGAAGTGGGACTCCAAGCAGCGACGTGCTCGTATAGCAGAGTCGTAATGCTGTAGGCTATTGCACTAATCACAAGCTGGTAGCTACTCCTGCTGCTGCGTACTTGTAACCAGTACCTACTTCCACTAGAGGATTTGACACAGTGCAACACAAATACCTACAGTCAATTCTTCCTTCCTCCCGCAATCAGTCTGTGGAACACTGACCGTTGATGTCTGCCATAGTGCCAACTTATACCCACCTTGAGTTTCAGCGTTCAAGGCTCTTCTGATCACCATCCACTTTATCTAGTGTCTCCGGTCGTGTTTTTGTCATACTGCGCACGCACTGTTTTTTTTCTGGTACCAACTTATCCTGTTTCTTACTGCACATGACATCTTTCACGACACGCAACTGTTCTCTGTTGAGTTGCCAGTGCCACCTTTCTGGAAGAAGAAGAAAGTTTGCTTACTTAAGTGAAAGGAAGAACAACCGGAAACAAAATACAAAAAAATGGCAGACGTATTTTGTATAAAGTTGTTATGAACTTGTGATGGTCAACTTAAACTGCATTAATGTGTTGTTAAGTGTGCAGTGCCAGAGATTATGTGACGCAGTGCTTGAACAAGTGTACAATGGAATTTAAACCTATCCGTATATTGTGGATTGCGTGCTGTTGAAGTTGGAAGGTGTTCACCGTGAAGTGCACAGGTAATAATTACTCTTGGTGGTTGTTGTAAGTTATCAAAGTGAACTTGTGTATGAGATAGGACATTGTGCCAGGGATGTGGCATAGGCTAGCTAGCTATGTCGGTAATTCCAGTGACTTATCAGCTGTTAAGCCTGGCAGTTATTTGTGTACATTGCCGACGACACCGATATCATCATACCGTCAGCCAGTGTTGACAGTAGAATGGAAGTGTTGGCGCATGTCGAGGCTTGGTCACAGACCAGCAACTTAATACTTAGTCGCAGAAAGTCACCGGAAATCGTGTTCACCGATAGGAGACAGAAGCGAAGATTCCAGCAGCCACCAACTCTAACATTTGTTGAGTTGACGTTATAAAGGTTCTTGGAGTCACCATATCCAACACTCTGTATGTGAACACATTGATAACGTCGTCTCTTTATGCTCGCAATCGTTCACGTCTTCTCTATACTCAATAGAGACTTTAGTCAGAACAACTTCTTCTAAGGTCTTTGATAAGGTCGAAACATCAAAATGAAGTTTGTGATTAATATAATGTTGTAATAAATACGTAACATGTATATGTTACTGATTGTGCATGTAATGTTGTATTTATAGCATGTCACTGAGGCTGAACGTGTCGAGTGGCTCATACAATGTACGTGAATCTGAGCTGTTCAAAGACATTCGGTCGCCAGGAAAGCTGGTGCGGTGTCGTGTCCATTTTCTCGATGACTCGGAAGGGAACTTCGAGATCGATGTATGATATGTAGAAGTTTTTTTGCAGTTTTAACTTAGAAATGTCTTTTATTTGATGTGTTTTGTGGCATATGCTGCACCTATTAACACAGTGCATTTAAAGTTTGTCAATATAGTCGGAAAGTATTTAGGCAGTTTCCAGTGCATGTTGTTAACTTGTTAATAAATGGCTGCACTACCTCAGGTGTCACCCTGATCATGTGGCTTGTCTAATGGACGTAGCCATTTCCACAAGCGACCTCCATGCCTGCTGATTTTTGTGCTCGATGATAGGCAGTTCCAAGACCAATGTTGAGTGGAGCGACATTAGATTCAACTGTGTGGAGCCAAGTTTGACGAGGTCGGCCTGATCTGCTGTTCCAGTCCCTTGGTAAGGGGGTCACACTGGGCCTGAGTGCTCAGCTGTCAGTGGCCGAAATTGTTACAGTTGTTGCTCGGTTACCGGTAGTGGATTTCTGTTGGCACTGTACACGTATTATCAGTATTATTTTGCAGATTTGCTTATAATTTTGGCAGTAGTGCACAAAAAAGAACCCTGGAAATAACAGGTTGATGCCATTGCCAGATGTGAGAGTGAGGCTGTAAGGCACATTGTCAGCAGATCAAATACTCCGGTTGTGATTGTTGCAGAGACAGTCAAAAGGTCAGGCATTACTGGACAAGGTGTTTGAATATTTGGAACTGATTGAGAAAGATTACTTTGGACTTCAGTTTGTCGAACACACACCGACAGAACGTCTAGTGGTACGTTTTTATGCTGTCTGCTGCATAATACAAAATACAAGTTTAGTCAGCATATTGGTACAGTACAGAGTCAGTGATGGTACTGTATTGTTTTTGCTGTCAACTGTGAAGTTTGCATATGGACTGTGGACTAGTGTTAGAACCGATCTTAGTAATGATTCTATAACACATCCGATCTACTGTAGAGCATATAATTTGGCAAGATCAAAATGCGGATAATAGCTACATTGCACGCAGCCATGTGCATCCACCAGTATGTGTGTATGGTATATGCGGCAGTCGGCACTATATATATTTATTATATGAATCATACATTAGTACATCAAATTAAAATAAAAAATGACTATTCGATACATAATAACTCAATGCTATAAACAATGTCAGCTAAATCAAGCACTGGCATGGATGCAAAATCATACTTGACATTCAACAGTTCCTTAATTACGTTAATTTTATCAAACACTGGTAATATGAACAAGAGGAATAGTAATATAACAAAGTTTCCTATTAACCACTTTTGCTATGCAGTAGCAAGGCTAGAGATGACAGCAGATGATGGTTGCGGTCTTGCTGTATTTCAGTGCCATCACAAAGATGCACATCTTCCCGGATACATAGAGACTTTGCAGTTGTGTTATTGCCGGCATATGTTGGTGATGCATGGTTTTAGGCAGCACCCATTCTGTTAGCTTTTTGTTTATTGTACATTTTAAAGATTGTGTAGGTGGTTTGTGGAGTTATATGGCAATGGGTGAGGTCAACTTTGGCTTAGACTAAAGGCTAAGACCAAAAGATACACATTTAACACAGGGAATTCCCAAGTTAAGACTGTTTGTTTCAGCCTAGCCTTTAGACTTAGCGGAAGTTGACCTCACCCACTGTTTGCACTCTGCATTGTCTTATCAATTATCAAGTGCTGTTGTGTTTTCAGCATTGGTTAGATCCATTGAAAATGCTTAGAAAACAGATTCAAGGTTAGTATTTGACTGGTGTCTTCATTTGATACTGTGTGAGTAATATAATGATGGATATTGGTACATATTTACATACTTTGTGGGTTATTAATGTGTAGCCTTAAGTAGGTAAGTAAGTTTATTATATTGTAGCATAGAAATGCTAGATTTCAAAGATATTTGCCTAAATGTAAACATAAAACATAGATGGATAAAATCAATCGATACACATAAAGAACAAATACAACTAGGTATGCAGACCGTAAAAACAAATCAGTTATACTATTAAATTAATTCTGTGAGAAAAAACATGCTAGAAACAGTAAAACCACAAAAGAAAATAATCAGTTAACACTGATGGTATATGAACTTTCTAAATAAGCAATACAATTTTGTGAAATTGTAGCTAAAGTTAATAGTTATGCCGTGCATGGAAAGTAAACCAGATGTCTCATCCTTGAATAAACTGATACATGATACATTCCAGCTGATCATTTTTAGTGCTGCTTGTTTTTACATGATGGCATGATCTAAAAACTTTTAAACTGTCTTAAAAGCATACACAACAAATAAGAAGAATGGAGGAAAAAATTCACAGTGTAGCAGTCAGTCCAGATTTATGTGAACATTTTTCATTAAAAATGGTGTTTTATATGTGGTTGTAATATCCCTTTTCCTGCAGTAATTGCTGTTTATCATGCATGTTAACATTGAATGGAGATGCCTGAGTCGAGTAATTGATAATAAATCTGTAGAATATGTTGATTGTAGATAATCCACCATTTGTGTTCCATTTTCGTGTTAAATTTTACGTGTCTGAACCAAGCAAGTTGAAGGAGGAATATACGAGGTATTGTCAAAGTTTTTCTCTTTATAGTATCTTTATATCTCACATGTTGTTAATTTTTTTCGTGTGATATGCTATTTTACCCAGAGCATAAAAGATATACAGTCTGTAAGACATAGTGACATATGTTATATTGCAGATTTTCCTGAATGCCAATTGGAGCTGTTGTTAGGTGGCAGTCCAAATGCCAATAAGAAAGCACAGTTTATTTTTTTTTGGAGGGGGAAGGGAGGGGGAAAATGGTGTGGAACATGTTGTCATTTTTAGCCAAATGTTCAGCATGTTACCTCTGTGCCAGAGAGCCCAGTGTATAACACTAAACCTGACCGTACTAACCCTAACCCGGTTTGAACATTTGGCCAATAATTTATATTCTGGGACAATGTAATGTACAGGGACATCGGGGCGATGCGGCTTGTTTCCAGTTACTTTGAGCAATCTTGTTTTGACTGAGAGTCTCTGGTGATGTTTTGGACCGTTACTGGCTTGTGTAGGTATCACGTGTTTCTGCAGTTGAAGAAGGACATACTGGAAGGCCGACTGGTTCCGCCGCTGAAGAGTGCCGCGATTCTGGCGAGTTATGCAGTGCAATGTGAGCAACAGCATGATGTTGATAGCAGTGTCTGTACTAGTGATACTGTGAGGCCCCTTTCACATAGGAAATTTTTATCTTGAGCTAATTCTAGCAAAATTTCGAAAGGGAATTTTGAAATAAAAAATTTTCCTTGTGAAAAAGGGCCAGGAAATAGAACGTGTTCTGTATTGCGGAATATAATTTCGAAAGTGATTCATTTCTAAGTGGACTGCTTACACTAGAAATTTTATTGCGAAAGAGACTTTCAGAATATAATTTTAAAATTAAAAAAAATAGTGTTAAAGTGGCTTCAGGCTATTTTATTTACGGCTATACTTTTCTCTATGTAGTGTTCTTCTGATCAGTTATGATTGCTGTTCATGAGCTAGCTTTAATAATTATATTATAGAAAATAGAAATTCATGGCATGACTGGCGTAGCAGTGTCCCCCCCCTAGCATATAGTATTGAAACAAACCTTATACTGATTGCCACAGTGCCTAGCAGTGCCGCCTCCTAGTGAATATAGTGAAACTGAACTAACCCCAGTAATGATTTACGCATACTGTACACCTTCGAACATTGTAAATTACTTCTCTCCTTTATCTTTTCCTTCGAGAATAGCCCCGCTCCGTTTCCAGACCGGATATCGTAAGTGTAGTCTAAATGTGGGTTATAATTTGTCTCAGTTTATTTTATGTTGTAATTTTTTTGTGTCTGATGATTGTATTTTGTTGATTTAATGGTTATTTAAATAGTTCTGTTTGCCTGGGTTTGTTGTATTGTTACGTTTTTTCTCAATGCTAAAATTTTAATTTTCTCAGTACTAACCAAGAGATTGTGGCTGTTAAGAGCATCTCCAATGTGACTATTTAGTGTCGAGTGAGACGTTAAACCTTAACTCGATAAGTCTGTTTTAGAGTTCCATTGCTAGTTACGCCATGTTGCCCGAATAGACTGTTTTCCAAATATGTTAAAATTCTATGGCGACGGAGGTACGTACAGTAAGTTTGTACCTGCCCCCACCCCTCCAATTGCCCCATGTCCATATAATGTGTAACACTTGTTGAAAATCAACTCTTAGGCCCCTTTCATATTATAAATTTATTTCGAAATAAAAATTTTTTATTTTTTTTTTCGAAAGTAAGCACTTTCACATTGGAAATAATCTTTCGAAAGCCAACATCGTCGACACTTCACTCAATGATTGTAAACACTGGCCGACTGACCAATCACAGTGCTCCATTAGTGAAATTTCTTTGTGGAATTTCGCAAAATAGAACATGTTTAAAATTGCGAAATAAAATTTTGAAATTTATTTCTTTCGAAAGTTGACTGTTCTCACTAGAAATTTTCTTGCACAAGGAACTAATTAACATAAATTTTGAAATTAATTTCCAATGTGAAAGGGGCCTTATGTTGTGCAGTATTTGTTGTGATTTGCGGTTGCAGCGGAGCTCGGCGACTACAGTGCGGATGAACACACGCCTGGCTATCTCTCCGTGTTTCGATTCATGCCACACCAGACCGAGGAATTTGAACGGACCGTCTCCGAACATCACCGACTCCATCTGTAACTACCGTGTGTTCATTTAGGATTAGAACGATTGACGAAAAAACTGGACCAAACCCTACTCAATTTTTCTGCTTTTGGTGCATGTTAGTTTTATCATAATTAGAGATTATAACGCCCAAAAGCCAGAAAACTTGATTTTTTTTAATTTTCAGTCGAACTTTATGTAGCTTCCAAGCCACTGAGATCCTCGCAGCTAAAATTTTGTTAGGGTCCTCACAGGATTGACATGTGGCCCAGAATATTTTTGCGTAATAAAACGCCACTTGTTTATTGAATAAGTTGTTTTTTCATGAATCTGGGTTAACTGGCTCTTCAGTGATCTTCATCCGTTGGTGATAAGTGGTGTGATGTTGAAGGAAATTTCCCTGCTATTATTCCAAGTTTCCAGGTAAGTTAACGATGTTGATGGATGATTGATGCAGGGGTCAGACGCCAGCTGATGCGGAGTATCATTACCTGGAGCACGCCAAGCGACTGGAGATGTACGGTGCTCACCTGTATCCAGCACAGCTCAAGGTAAGTTGATCATACGATGTGCTATGAATATTCATATAGTGTGACAACTTAACTGCCACGAGGAATCAAACAGAAAAATACCAAAGTAGGAGAATAGGTCTGCTCCATTTTCAGGCCGGATGTTGTAAGAGGTGACTAAAAAATTGAATCTAACTTATTTAAGAGCTCCTTTTTTAACAGATCTCTTTTTTCATATGTGTAGACTAGTGTTTTTATCATGGTTGCAATTTGTACAGTGTTTGTGTATTTTGTTTCTTTTTCATCTGACTGTTTTAATTGCTTGCATGATACGTTTCTACTATAATGTGTGCAATTGTCACACTTTCATTAAAGGCAACTTCTTACCTACTTACTTACTTAAGTAACCCGTGTTATTTGTTTTGATTCATTTTATGTTGTGTTTGATTATTTGTATTTTATTGATTGATTTAGTGGTTATTGATTTATTTTTGTGTGAGCCTATTATATTGGTATGTTTTTTTTCTCCAGGCTTTAATTTTAATTTTCTCAGTACTAGCCACTAGATTAAATGTAAACGTGATGCTGAGTAATATCACCTTTTTATGATTATGGTTGTGTGTAGGACAAGAGTGGGCTGGAGATGCAGCTCGGAGTTACGGCAACGGGACTTGTCGTCTTTCAGAACAGTGCTCGTGTTAACACATTCTCATGGTACTTGCCACAGAGTTATATATTCTACTAGAGTCAATACGGCCGTGGTACTTGCCTCAACTAAATTGGCTGTTTTTTTTAATATAAAAGTTTCTTGACAAAGTACACAGAGAATATGTAATAAAATCTGTAATAAAAAATTGGAATAATTAAAGTCTAGTGATCATGCAGATGGCATATACATTATACAATATACATTGTTGGCCATATTATATTCTAAATGTTTCTAATTGTACAAGTGATATTTTAGTGTCATTTTTGTTAGGAGTGCCGTGTATAAATCTTCTTACTTACTTACTTTGCAGTTGTGTTATTGCCAGCATATTTTGGTGATGCATGGTCTTAGGCACCCCCCATTCTGTTAGCTTTTTGTTTATTTTACATTTTAAAGGATTATGTAGGTGGTTTGTGGAGTTATATGGCAATGGGTGAGGTCAACTTTGGATCAGACTAAAGGCTTAGACCAAAAGATATACATTTAACACAGTATTTCAGTATTTGTATAATGCAATCTTTAAGGCGCGATCGCCACGTTTGTGTAAAAGTGCCGTTAAACCCCAATTAATTGTGGATAGTACGCTGTGTTCACGTTGGGTTTCTTGGTTGTATGTCACGAACAGCATTTCGCCTGTAATCATCATCATCATCATCGTAAAATTCTTTAATAAAAAGTTGTCAAATGCAACTTCACATAACGATGAAGAGAATGGAGTACAGATTATAGTCAATAACAATGTTTATACAAAACTCTTATCAAGAAATGTCGTTCTTTCAGATCGCTAGTTTTTGGTATGAGAATAGGTCTGCTCCATTCCCAGGCCGGATGCTGTTAGGCCGCTCATGGAACGTTGCCGTGTCGATGACACTCCACCGGTAGTGTGTGCGTTTGCAGGTCAAAAATTGTGAAGATTTCTTTCAAGCGAAATCAGTTCTTCATCCAGATGCGCAGGGAACCGGTAAGTTTTGCATTGTTCGTTTTATGGCTGTCGTTACTGAAGAACACCAATAGGAAGCCCCTTGCTGGAAGTCGAACCCACTGGCCTGCACGAAGTGGCCGAAAGCCGTTATCATCGCCGCTACAGAAGCATTCATCAGGTGGCTGCACCATCGACTGGCTGGTGCCATCTGGAGGCGTAGACTGGGCCTGCTGAGATGTCCAACAACTGCTGTGTGGGCTGCGTACTTGCAGCATTTGCACGATACGAACTGCCATCGGTGGCGGGGGCATATCATTTTGCCAGTGCCGTCTAGGTGATAACCTGTTTACTTTGATTGCATTACAGATGGACAGCACGGAGAACCTCGTCGGTTTCAACCTGACAAGCTATCGTCAGTGCAAGAACTTGTGGAAAGCGTGCGTGGAGCACCACACGTTCTTCCGTCTTCACACGCCGCCTCCGCCACGGCCGAGCATCTTCTCTTTCCAGTCCAGGTTCAGATACAGGTATGTTGATTAGTAGTTGTCACAAGATACCAATACAGGTACGTTGATTAGTAATAGTCACAAGGTATCATTAATGCTGATTGGCCGCTTACGCGCGACACGTTGAACGCCCCCTGATTAGCAGCGAGGCGTTTTCGAACTGCTATACGCGTTTACTTACTTACTGACAAACAGACAATTCCAGTGGACTGGTAATGGTCATTTGCAATTACCATTGGCTGAACTCGGCAAGCCGAGTCCAAATATCGACCTGCTCTGCACCACTGGTTCAAACGGGAGAGCAATTTTTCACTGTTTGACCTTGACCTACGACCTAGACCTACAACCTCAGGTTAGTCAAGGTCAGGGTCGACCCTCATGCCAAAAATCAAGGTCAAACGGTTCAAATGGGGCCCACAGACAAACGGACGGACACACACACAGACGCTACCAAACGTATTATCTCCCCTGCTACGCGGTCGATAAATATGCTGGTGTTCGAGCCGATCTTGGTACCGATTATCGACTGGATTTTGTTCATTTTGCAGCCACATGGCTGGATAAAATAACATGTAAACAGATATGAAAATGTCAAAACTCAAAATAAAATGTAAATGCAGTACATGTAAATTACACCACCAGAGTTTAAAATTCAAAAGCATTCGTTGGAAATTCCACACCTGGCCCACTGTGGATAGACTCGGTGCTGGTCTATTTTAGTAGACCGACACTGGTCCAATGGTATGGGTAATTGGGCCCATTCCATGGGACCATAGCGGTCCCCTCTGTCACGCGTTGTCGTTGTTGTCGTCGTCGTCGTGGACATCGATGCGCAGACGGCGTGCGACAGTGGCGGCATGCGACAGTAGCAACACCTGGTGAATGGCAATGTAAAACGGCATGCAGTGGCGAATGGGCCCAGCATTTTTCAAATGCTTCTTGTTAGTGTTGTCGGCGTGTCTCCTTTTTCATTGACCCGTCAATATCAACATGGTGTCAAAGGTCACGCGGTCATGAAGTGTGCTGTCAGCTTGGGTATGCATGTCAGTATGACTGCTGAAGTTTTTAGTCTGCGAATGTGATTGGTCATTTGACGGAGTGATTTGTTTGTGGTTTGTTTTTCAGCGGAAGAACAGAGTTTGAGACGCTCGAGGAAGTAAAGCGAAAAGCTCGAATTGCGAGAACATTTACAAGGTACAGCAACTAAATAACAGTTGTCTTGAATTAATTATATTTACCTACATATTATTTACTTACGCCGTTTTTGGTGAGACACTGTTTTTACTGCCGTTTGTGTTTCTAGTAAGTAAGTAAGTTTATTATATTATTATTTATTATTTATTTATATATTATTATTTATTATAAAAACACATGACACATTTGTGTTTCTGTCTGTCTGTCGTCAGAATAACTCAAAAACAGTTATAGGAGGATTTGTGCAAAATTTGGGAATATGTACTAGTAGATTATGGACTCAACTATAGTGACATTTACCATTAGCTGATGTTATACATGTAGCATAAACTTGCAATTTGAGTTCCGTCATCGTTTGTTGGTTTGTTTGTTGATAACAACCGTGAATTGGGGTAAAAACAGCTGGCTCAGTTGAGTTGCCATTTGTGATGGTGGGCCAAAGCGATAATGTATTAGCTGGGGGTCCCTGTCTTTTTAGAGAAATGGGTAATTTTTTTTGGGGGGGGAATATATTGGGAGAATGCAGCATTGATCTGGCTGTCCTTTGGGTTGGTGAGTGAGGTAGGCCCAAGGAATTGTGTTATCAGATAACGGTGTACATATGCGCCACCTGGCTAATACTGTTAAACAACTGACCAAGGTGGCTATGAGTGGTACCTCTGTTACCGAATTACGTTGGGCAATCCTGTTGCTAATTAGCTATTTGTTAATGAAATGTGCAGATCTCCCAGCAAGAGATATGCGCGCCGGACAATCGGACCATGTACGTCACGTGATTTCCTGTTGGACAGTCATCGGTCGACGCCGATATCGGACGGCTATGCAGGATCTCCAGTCCACCAGTCGGTCGACAACGCTTCCCAGCGATCTACGTCGGACGGCCGATACAGCATAAGTTCGTCCACCTATTCACCGGTCTCCCGTCAACCTGTTAACAGCTGGGTATCTCGGCCCAACTCCACCGGACTTTCCGCATCCCCTCCCAACGCGTCGGATTCCGCGACGAAGTCGGGGAATTCCGTCGCGCTTCGGTCGACGCTGCCCGCAGACTATAAGCCGTCCGGCGGCTACGGGTCGGCATCGCGCGGCTCAAACCTTCGAAGCAATAGCAGCAGCAGCATCAGCGCCGCCGTCATCGAGAACAGGCCGAGGTCGACGCGATCGCCGGCGACCGGTGGCGGAGACTCGACGCGGACCGATGATGGGGCGGCACGGACCGGGGAGCCGAATTACGGCAGCATGACGCGGCGACGTTTGCGGACGTACAACAGCGCGAGAACCAACGGCAGCAGCAGCGGCAGCGGTCGTCGTGGCGTCAGGCATGAACCGAGAGCTTCACCCAATGAGTCATCTGAATGGCAAGTCATACTTATTGACAGTTATCCCAATAATCTTTGGTTTGCCAGTTGCTCCCTTTTTTTCGCACATATCACCCGTAAGCAGTGACAGATGTAGACTCTTACTATAGATGTTGCAGATCGTGTCTGTAGCACATGTCTGTGTGTCTGTCTCAATGTTGGTCACACCCATGAGCCTTGCAAGAATGGCTGAACTGATCGAGATGCCTTACTTTTTTTATTACTGTCTATCTTTGTTGGTTTCTCCGCAACTTTTTTGTGACACTGTATAGCCTACGGTGTTTTATGTGTCACTGGAAATTACTTGCAGTCTCCCGTATTCCCCAGTTCGCTCTATCTTTGCCATTCATTGTACAGCAAGCAACATGGTATTTAATACCATTGCGACATTAGTATCTTGCCGCTGTAAAATCATAGGATATAGAGATGCTCGTAGCTTGATGTTCAGTTGTTCATCATGTCCAGATGGCTTACCGACAGCAGTGTAAATGAATCTGTCTTGTCTTTGTAGGGAATCGGGCGAGTTTTACCTGTCAAGTGCTGCGTCGACGTTGCAAAATAGTGTACAGAACTACGTGACTCGTGAACTGCCCCAGATAGATGCTTTGACCTCTGACCTCAATTTGAACTCTGGCTTCGTGAGTTATGGCTTTGTTGTTGTCTTCTCTGCCTGTTAAACAAAGAGCTAGTATAGTACACAGTTATCCAGTTTTTATTGTGATTATGATTTACTAGAGCTGCACTTTAGTCCGTGGCTCACGCCTACAGTGGCGTCATTGTGACTGTGAAGACCATAACAGGCTACAGTTAATAGCCGCTGTGGTGTGTTTTTCACACGGCCCGCGTACTGGCCAGCCAGGCTGAGGCCATCGTCGATCTCCGACGAACATGGCCACAACATAGAATAGATATACACTAAATAGCAACGAACATAGTAAACTG
>Ga0209782_1000460_pt1 | contig 17659 bp, 7 predicted proteins | sample WorMetmaBAHAMAS1_FD_187390 | JGI IMG/M metagenome (GOLD analysis project Ga0209782, IMG submission 187390) | Marine gutless worms symbiont microbial communities from Max Planck institute for Marine Microbiology, Germany - Inanidrilus... | ecosystem: Host-associated > Annelida > Digestive system >...
GGCAGTGCAATAGGCCTATAATCGATTTTTACCGCGCGACGCTATGCTAAGCGCGGTACATGCCGTCGTCGTGTGTCTGTCCGTCCGTCTGCAAATAATGCCACACGATAGACCCGAGACTCTAGTTTTTAAATGGGATGTTTTGTTAAGTTGCAGAATTTCTACTGACAAGCGCGTCGCGCGGTCCCTCTGCCATAGCAGAGCCACTTGTAATTTGTGCTAGTAAATAAATAAATAAATAAACAGTGAAGTGAACTTTCATTGCATTAATGTTGGTTCAGTTTCTATTTTAACAATATGATATGTGTTTGATAGAAATGGAAGGCTGGAAAGCGCACAGCGGAAAGAGACAAATATCATGGAGGCCTGTTCTTTCAGACTGTTGTTGCACCTTCAAAGCCGTTAGATGCACGATTTGTGTAAGATCATTACTTTATGTAACAGTAATACTAGACATAAATTTTACACATCGTGCTTAATAGTGCTTTGATCCAATCCTTCATTTGGCCCATTCCATGTGGCCATAGCAGTCCCCTCTGTCACGCATTGTCGTTGTCGTCGTCGTCGTCGTGGACATCGATGCGCAGGCGGCGTGCGACAGTGGCGGCAGTAGCGACACCTGGTGAATGACAATGTAAAACGGCTCGCAGTAGCGAATGGGCCCAACATTTTTCAAATGCTTCTTGTTTGCTTTAGTGATATGAAGGGCATTTGATTTGTAATTATCTTGCTTTCAGCTATCCAAAAATTAAAAAATAAAAAGCCTGCTCTATGTGATATTTCCATAATGGAAGGTCAGTTAAACAAATTTTTACCAAGCGTGAAACTGAAAGTCTACATCTACTTGTACAAGGTTATTAATTTTTTGTGGATGACTTTAGTATTTAATAATTTTGTGTGATTTTTTCAGTGCTGTAGTTTAGTATATTTTTGATGTCTTATATATGCAAGTATTATAATTCTCAGTGTATACTTATTACATTGATACTAGATTGTTACTACATGTTTTACTAGCATTTAAAGTTTTATTTGCTTTGATGCTTTGATGTTGCTGTATGTTTTTCACCAGAGAAGACAAGATGGATAACTTTGGACGATTTGTACGAAGTTTGGATGATAGCATTCGACATTTGTACTGTGTCGGAGATGCCAATGCTAAGAGGCATCAGGACTGTAAGTCGATGCTGATGCTCCTATTATGAGAATACTGGTGCATCATGCCTGCACCTAAAATTACACTTACGTTAGTTACTTTGTATGGTTGTGCACCATATTATCTTTTAATTTGTAATATTTACCAGACATTAAATGCATGTTTATGCATCTACTATTTCATGTTTGTATATGCAGTATTTGGCAAAGAATTTTACAAGCTTGGCAGTTCAATGGCTGCATTGTCAAAAACATTTGCTCTTGACACCCGCAAAGGTAAGTCGTTTTTATAAAAATGTTTATTCACAATAAAATAAACTAATAAATAAACAAAATATGCAATAGTGCAGTGTTACAATGTTACTACCAGTTTATCTCAGTCAAATTTGGCCAATTTACCCTGCATCTTAAAGAAGGCTTTAAACCAGAGCATGTTTTTGTATGAGGTTGTTACGAATAAGCGCACAAAATGCACAGTTTGGTTTTTTGGCTTTACCAAATTGGCCATAAGCAACTCTAAACCAAGAAATGCAGTTGCAGCAACAAGAATTCCTTGAAATCACTCGCTGCACGTCCCCCAATATTCTGCATGAGGTTCCATTATTGCCTCTGTGAGCCTAGGTTTAATAGCATATCAAACTGAGCTGAACCAAACTGCTTTTCTTCCTACCCACAGCGAGGCTCCCCCATTTGATATTCAGTTTGTCCCTGCACTTTTTGCGTTGCAATTGGGAAGTTATCAGTAGCTTCTGTATTTAGCTGTTTGATGCTTTTGTTTAATGAACATGTGAACACGTACGTATGAATATGCATTGCAGTTTCTTTGTCTTTGACGAAAGCTCTGGAAAGCACCAGCAAGACGTTTGAAAACATTGGAAAACTTTATACAGAGGAGGTTGCGTTAAATCGTTTGGCATCTTTTGCTTAAAGTAATAACAAATCTGATGAATCTAATTAACAAAAAGATATCTGTAAAGTGCCTAACTTAATAGAACTGTTATTCTTGTGCTATGCAGCTGCACTAGGTACAGCAAATGACATTTTGAAGTTGACACTATGTAGACTGTTCTTTTGTCTTCTGTTGTGAATATAGGGCCGTTTTTCATAGCCTACCAGAACCTAACAGGACGTGGCTGTTAGTTGTTTACGTTTTCTCGCCAGGCCATCTTCTTTGCTAATAATAATAATTTATGTGACCTGGTATACCAGACACCTACCAGAACATACCAGAGTCTGAATGTGGTTGTTTGGTCGTTGTCGTCTGGTATACTGAGTCGTTTTTGATGACAACGTCGGTATACCAGTCATGTGACTACCATGTTTACATACCAAACACCTACTAGACACGCCCTGTTAGCTCATGAAAAACGCCACTTATGTCTCATGATTTGTGTCACCTTTTTGACTGCTGCATTCAATACTCTGACTGGAGTCTGGAAGGCCTGTAAAAGACTCCTTTTCACACATCTCAAATGTTTCCATACCTCCTTAGGGAAACCATTTTGGGGTATTTAAAAGAGCCTAACCAGATCCTATTTTGACCATTGCAATTAAATAGGACAGTTAGCATTTCATGTGTTTTGACTGTTATCAGAGCTCTCATTTCATCTGTTGTACTTGCTTTTAAATCATTATGTTCAAAACTTGAAATAGCAGTTTTTAAAAATTGCTGTGATAATGCTGACATTTAAACTGTGAAGTCAGATTGCTGCAGTAATGTACTAAGTGTGAAGCATGATTTCTCATTTCACTGCTTAATGCCTATAGTGTGTGATAAGCTTTAGTTTATGGTTAACCTATAAATTGCAAAAGTTGTTCCATAATGATGTGTAATGAATTGATTTTTGATTATTCAAAATTTTTAAGATTAATGGAAATGTGAATTTGTTGTAATGTCTTTCAGCCACAGCACGACCTCAGCCACTTACTGGAAGGTCTCAATGAATACAAAGGATTATTGTCCACATTTCCAGATATACTATTGGTTTACCGGGTTTGTATTTTGGTTTTGATTATCATTATCCAGTTGGCATTCTAATTAGACTGCATAATTGATTATCAGAGCCATTTAATAATATTAATTAGCAGTTTATTGAATAGAAATATATGGAATATAAATATAGTAACTGAACTACAAATGGTTTGAGAATATTGGTTGATAGACATTGGAGAAAGAGTTCTACGAAAAAGAAGAATTGAGAAAAACAGGAAAACAAATTCGACTATAATTGTCTGCACTGGCAGTAATGCTAAAGCAGTCCACACCGTAAAATGATCTAAGTATTTTTTCTGTCAGATATATTACTATTATTTTCATGTGTATAGGCTTCGACCAACAAGATACAGGAGAATGCTGGGATGTTGACGGAAGCCGAAATTGAGACTGTAGAAAGTCGGGCAGATGTCATAACCCACACAGTGCTTGCTGAGATGGAACATTTCCAGCGACATCGCGTCACTGACTTTGAAGTTTATATGCAACGATATTTACATGGACAGATAGCATTCTACCGCCAGGTTAATTCCATTATCATCTTTTGTTTTTTCAGAGAACAGATTTGATATGTTTCCAGTTACTGCATTTATTACCATACTGAATCTGCTTTCTAATTAGCTAATGTCTATGTCTTTCTTGTCTTTGTCAATTTTTAGCCATGTTGTCTAGTGAAAGTGGCTGTATAATACTTCACAATGTTCTTCTTTTTGTTGTTGTTGCAAATTATGGTTCCACTGACTTTAACAGCATGTAACGTGATAACGGTTCCACTTAGACCTAAGGTCACTATAGGACACTAATAGGAAGTCATAACTTGCCAATCAGACATAACTATCAGCATGCTGCTTCAATGACCATAAGTGCCAGAAATTACCTTTGGCACCTACATACTTACAACCGTAATTTGCTGTATTACAACATTACATACTTCTACACTGAATATTGCATAGAAATTGTGTAACCTACGGTGACATGGCTATTACCTGCTTTGACATCTTATTAATGTTGACGTGATATTAATGTTTATTGATGTGATGTAACTAAATGCTATTACGAGAGGTATTTTAAACACTGGCCAGTTCACTGCGGTAATGTCCCTTCCCTCACGAGTCACAGGATGTGGATAAAAGACGGGGTCCAGTGACTTACTCACCAAATTCCACTTGCAAGCAAACTGACAGTTCAACTGGTAGATGCCGTGGTCAGTCAATTTTGCCTGTAATTTTGTGTGATTTGGTAGCACTGGAAATGTCTGTACTCAGTTTCAATCTACCTTTTTCAAATTACTGTTCGCCATTATCATTTATTTCTTGCTCTGAAATCAAACTGTGTAGTCATTTGAGAGAACTGCTATGAGCTGATGCTATGCTTTTATTTGCTCCGATCATTGCTTGTTAGTTACTCTTATGCTTTTATAGTCTCCAGATTTTAGTTTAGTTTCCGTAGATGTAGAAACAGGCGGCCAGACACATCTGATGGTGCCAACTAATCCACTAATACTTCATGACGGATTGATGCCTGATTGACGATTTCCGTAAGACAATGATTATAATCACACATCAAACGAAGTGTGTGGTCATTTGCTGTGCAGATCGTGCTACGACTACAAGAAGCTCTGCGGCAGTTCGACAGCGTTTAGCTACCATGCTGTTTTGCCTTGATCCGTCGTATGCTGAGTGCCAAATATGCCAACTGCTGTCTGATGTGCCATAAGTGTCTGTGCATACTGCCATCGTCATTGCTTGTTGCAAATAATGATCTCACCAGCTCGCTTGGACATGATTGGCATCTCTAAATGATGAACATAGTAGACGTATTTAATATATCCGCATCCTGTAATTTGTGGTCGATAAGCGTACTCGTGAAATGGTGGTATTTTGGCGAGTACACCATGTATGCCAGTAGCAGTATGGTTTTTCCATTTCCATGTCATGTTGTCCTGCTTCCCCTCTCAGCAGTGAAGAGTGAACCACTGAACCTGTTACGTTGTTTTTCTGCAGCTATTCAATCAACAGTATCAGGACATTAAATGCGTGATAAACAACTAAAATAGACATTTCTCTTTACGGACTGTAGTAGTTTGTAGTTAATTTTTCCATTCACACTGATGTTTCACTGATGACGCAATGCATATAATAGACTGATTTCACAAAGCAACCTGTTGAATGCCGTCTTTGTAATTATGAGCCTACAAATTTGACTTTTGTTCATTGCTGCTACAAACGTCTTTCAACAGGCTGTTTTATTGTAGCGTTGTTACGACACACTAGCTTGCCTGGATAGTCATATCCAGCTCAAGTGCAGAATAGATGGGTGTATGTATGTATTGCCATTTTATGTGAAATTTGTACATAAATGTTACGGATTACTTAACCAGTTGTTTGTGTGTGGCAAGTGTCACATAGTTGTGATATGCTTGTTTACCAATGTAAATTATACAACTATGTAAAAGTTTAATTAAATGCTCATTAACACAAGTATATTTTAGTCAACATTCCACAGAGTTCACAGCAACTGTTTATTAAATAAGAATTCCATTTATTCTGCAGCATTACTTGTAACTAAGCCTGTAAATCCTGGAATCTTTAGCTGCTTCTTTAGAAATCCCTGGATTTTGGCCATGGATCACCAAAATTTTTGAAGTCAAAAATAGCATATGCTGCATTATCCGAATTGTAAACTGAACTATTTTTTATTTATTTGATCGCAACTTCATATTCATAAATCTGTCTGCACTGCCTGCCAGTATGGAACCTGTGTCTGATATTATGAGTGTGACTTGTCGACTTCACATTCAGCTTAATTTTTATGAAATTGCCATTGACGTTACCAGTTTATAAATATTTTTGAATATTTTTGACACTTTTAATTTATTATTTAGTAAAATTTATCTGGAAAAACTGGCTAGACCAATCACCAATCAATAACCACCATTATCCACATTAATATGGTAGATTAAACAGTGTAGGGCCTATACAAAGATTCAGAATACCAGAATTTGAATTACGCAAGTCAATCCAGGGATCAATACCACGAATGACAGACGTCAATCTCGAAATCCCAGGATTAGTTAAGTGTTGCAGGATTGACAGTCTCACTCAGTTACCTACTTTCCTATTATATGGGTTAACTGTGTTGATGTTTTCCTCTGCTGCTATCTTAGATATTTGTTTTAACAGCCAAGCAGTATAACTTGCACTGCACTTATATATAAATACATCAGAACATTCATTGCTAACTAATGATTAATTCATACTTATTTGCTAGTCCATTTATTTTTTCTCCCGTCTATCAGTTTTTGATACTTTTATCTTGTATCGGTTATCTGGAATCAGTAAATTGTACAGAATTTGGGCAGCCTCGATTAAGTGGAGTCTAGGCTGCTTGAGAGTCTGCCTCTTGCAAAAAATGCAATTGTATGTTAGAACAATTAAGTTGTATTGTTTGATTGTTTTCTTGCAATAAAGTTCATTCATTCATTCATCATTTTTAACTTGTTCTGTACTGCTGTTTCTAATCATTTAAGCCACAGCAGTGTTGTTTTCCTATGACTCGAGTGATGCTGCAGCAATTAGGGTTTTTGCATTATTGACCCTATCTTTAATTTAAAATGTTTTGTAGTTTTTTCGTAGCATCTTTGATTTTCTTATTGATGTCGATAGTTTCTCGTGTCATTTTCCAGGTTTTTGTATGTTATTGTATTCTGCGTGATTGCTGTGTACTGTAATAAGTTTATTTCAGTGCTGCGTGAAGATGATAACAGACACAGTTGATCTATGCAGACTGTTGTGTAGCAAATGTCACTGTACATTACCACTGTGGCTAATATTCTCACTCTGTGAATTAATAACCTTGCAAAATGCAGTTTACTTGTTCTTGTACCAATATCCATTTTAGTGTATTTTAGGTGAATGTTTCGTAATTAGTTAGTTGCTGTTTAGTCCCTTTTCAGCACAAATATATGGTTTATCAGGGACGAAAGGTCAGGGGTGGAGAGCTATCCCTACCAAGTATAGGAAGGCCAGCGATATATTAACCTCAACCCTGGCCACCTTTTTATTCAGCCGCCACCCAAAAAGGGAAAGGGATCGAGAGGCTCATTTAAATTATTACACCAGCGCCAATAACAGGGACAGCTTCACACCACAAGACAAAAATAAATTGAATACTACACAAATAAGCATGCATCCTTAACTAAAAATACCTAACACAACATCAACACAAATAAAACTAAAGCCACGTTTAGTCGCCTCCTACGACATCCGGGCGTGGAATGTTTCGTAAACCATACTGTTTTATTTAGCAGTTATTTATGTAGTGGTGTCAACAATAATGAATATGCTGTTCACCAAGCAAAATAAAAATTAAAAAAGAAAAATAAATAATATAAAAAGAATAAAAATTATGACAGGTATGCAAAACTTTCTACAAAATCATTTAAAGGCTCTGTGCTAAAACTATGTATAGTTTGAAAGACAACACACAAACAGGCAGCATATTTCACCGGAAAACATTTTAATGGCACCAAATTAATGGGTACATTTATCTGTTGTTAAAATTCTTACATGTATATCACCTTTCAGTCTCTTCGCAAACTATGACAGGGTTCCCAGTCTCATGGAAGAAAAAAATCCAGGAGTTTTCCAGTCCAGTTTTAGAATTTTTCAGGTATATTCGGTCGTAGTTCACAGCCAAAATATAGAAAATACGAGACATTCATCATTTACGTTCACCATTAATTCCTTTGTAACACGAATTAACTTGTATGCAATACAGCCGTTACACTGTCAAAACCAGCGTACATCGACTTATCATACCAGAAATTCTAGGTCTAACATATAATTCCAGGAGTTTCCCAGGTTTTCCAGGTGAGTGGGAACCCTGCATGACTAGTAATTACATCTTAGCAATACCACACACTCTAGCACTAAAAGCACACACAACTGCACCTATTTGTACTTTTTACATTCACTTAAAATTTAATTGCTATGCCATCATATCATCAATTCACAATTAGAGACTAGCTACAAGATGTCAATGAAAAGGTTATCCAGTGTACATATATGCATAGTGTAACGTAACATAATACTTCGAGTTTTTGGCAACACTCGAGTACTAAAAACGGGCTAATTAAATTCAAGCAGTTTTCAAGATTACACGAAAGTACAGTGACTTCTCTGCACACATCACAGTAACTAGACACGGTGAAAACTACCCTCAAACAGTTCTGACTAACACGACCGTTGTGCAATAAACTATGAACAACATCCATCACTTGCACTTTTGCATAAACTGCACACAACTGAACCGGCAGCATTAAAATCACTTAACCAGTGGCAACATTACAGAACTATGCAACACAACAGAGGCAATACTGTAGCAGTGACCAGGCTTCTAAGTTCATCTACGATTCTCATACAGCAGCTTCAAAATACAGCACGGGCAAACGTCAATTCAACTCAGTAGCACACGCTGTTTCGAGGGCAAAAAATAAAACTACTATGACCAGTAAAATCACATAACAACATGAACTGCTAATATGGTGCTAAACATAAAAAAATCGTCATCATCATCAGTGAAAAGAGACAAATTCACCCTCATCGTTTTGACATTTATCACAATATAAGGGCCACTGAAAAAGTTCATGACTGACATGGTTAATCACAGGATATGTACATCATATCTTTCACTTTTAAAGCTAGACTCCTGCAACTAAAAGCACTTGGTCTAGCATTTCTCCAAGACTGATGTTCCACTGTAATAGTATTTTTTATCTTGCTCTTCATGCGACTGAATAATAATTTGTGCAATACTGTAGTGATTGCTGGCATTAACCAGTTACAAAATATCAATGAAATTTAAAATGTCCATCTCTATCAGCCGACGAATTTTTTGAATATCACTCGCAACTCCGACATGTGGTAGATGTGTGGTAGTGAACAGTCAAATCACAGTAGGAGATCATATTAAATTACGCAAAACAATACTTCTGCGGTATTATCAGCGTTCTGCAGGATGGCTGATCAAAACCCCGAGAATGCCGTATCATGCACTTACGAAACTGCAGTGACAACACTGAACCATTGCGGTGGATCAGATTATACACTGTGTCATAAAAATGATGCAGGATATTTTCAGCTGAAACTTCTGAGCATATTAAAATTATCATATGGTCACAGCTGAACCACACTTCATTCAATCAAGTGTATGCTCCTGACTGGACCAAGAACATGAACACTTCGATTCAGTTGTCTGTTATAGACACGCTTAACATTCATGATCGCAGTCTGTTGCCATGCCAATACATCAAGCCTGGACCAAAATACTGGATATCGTACTATCTCAACAAAGATAGGCAGTTGCTCTCAGACACATCTCGATGACAATTTTGTCTTTCAGCAGTACAGCACATCAGCACATCATTAACTCAAACACAATCCAACTGCTGCAATGTGAAACTCTCAATTTCATTACTCCTTAGCTATATCCTCCAACAAGCTATGTCCCTGGCAGCACGGAGCTGCACCCCAATGATACGAGATTTATAAGGATATAAAGTTACAAGTCCACTAATTTAAAAGGTGATATTTCCATGTTTCTGCACTACCCTCAGGGTAGTGCAGAAATGCTAGTTAGGAAAACTGGGAATATTAAAAAGCATTTGGCTGTCATATTTCTGTCAAAAACTATTGAAATCACATGGCATTTGCTGAAGCCGGGAAAGAAAATGTTGCGGACCATTTTTAGACACAGTGCACATCTGTTTGTCAGCTTTTGCTAACAACAAAAAATAGCTGAACTGTAACTTCATTCAGCTATTACATCCACAGACTGGATAAACCTGAGCTCAAAGTGTTGTCACATGCAGGGAACTGTGCATGAATAGCAGAGTAACTGTGTTCAAACACGCTACTTCCGCTGCGAAAATGTCTGTACTTCAGACATGGCATTCCCAGGGCTACATCAGCCATGCAGCAACTACACTGACATTAAGACTCGCTTCGTAACTAAACAGTACCTGAAAAACATGTTATATGTTAATATTTATATATGAACCTTGCACAAAGCTGACAAATTGCATTCATGGCAAACAACTGCACCACAGTCAACCATTTTACACGTGATTCTTGATAGTGAAGGTATACATGTTAATGTGGTTACTCAAAATTAAAATATCAACGGATGGCAGAGCCTGAGTGTGGACATCTCAACAGAGGGACATCAAATTTGTATGTCACATGTCGTCTATTTTTCCACGTGACCAAATACTGAGATCTGAAATTTCTCATAAATTTGTGTATGCAGTGTTGCTATGCAGTAGCTCATTCAATTTTATCAGCATCATTAAGGTTGATTCACAATGGATGCGGTGCATTGCACTGCCGCGGTAGCCTGCATCATGTGGCACTGCATGGCATCGTACATTCATGCAAGATACATTGCCATATGCACTGCACTGCCTTGCACCATAAGGCACCGCGGAGCACCACAACTGGTGTGAATGAACCTTTACTTTTTACGATATGTGGCCACACCTAGCAAATAGTTTTTTTTTGTAAATTTGTCCACAAGTACTTAACTTAACCACATTTTACTCCAATCTATTCAATTATTTATTCAATTTTGGCATCTATGTTTTGCCATATATCATTAACAAAACTCTACCTATCATTGATCACTTTTACGAAAGACGATTGACATTCATCATTTGCAGTATAATGAACAGTAGATATGGTCTGTTATCAGAGCATCCCATTATGATGAACATGACTGCATTGACTTCAATTAAGGCAGCATGTTGAACTTGGTTGTATGACAATTTCTGAAACTTTAGATAAAAACATAAGTAACTAATAACAAACAACTGATGTAATTATATCCAAAAGATAATGTCCAAAAGAGTGCAACATCACACAGCATTGCTTTTATCATTGCCTGAATTGTGATATTGCAAACAACTGAACTTAACTAGTAGCACAGTAATGGCCTTATTCAAGATAACTAAGCGTCACTCACTGTCTAGTGCACGACTTAAGAGAACACAAACTTGGCATAAGTCTCGAATAACCAACCGTATTAACTACGTACTCTTACAAGACCTAACGTAATAAAACCAACAGTTAACCAACGGGACATCGAATAGAGTAACACAAATCTGCAACATAGTTATCACAAATACATGTATAAAAAAAATCCTGGGACACGTCAGACAGCTGCAATAAAGTAGCGTGGAGGTTCGTCGACTCGCATCAGTCGCACAAGTGGCAAGTGATCGGCACCTTCATCGGGGTAATGTCGCAGAGAATCGGCCCGTCCAGCACTCGAGGGATGAAAGACTTGAACTCGAAGGCCAAGAGCATATGCAAGAAAACTCAAATCCAACTACAACAGCAATACACGTCAATAAGCCGAATGATTTGTTAACGATTATAGTTGAGGCAAACAATTTCGATTAATCTGTATTTAGTTATTTATTAACAACCAAAACAACAAGCATAGTATTTATTAATGGTTTAGCATCAAACCTGAGGCTTTCTTGTACTTTTGGTTGTAAGTAAATAACTGAATATATTTTACTTGTCAAACTGATGAAACTTTCAAATAATGTCCACTTCTTTCAACAGTCCAGTGGTGGATGAAGAAAGAGTGAGGTCACTCAGGTCAGTGGACAATTTTCCCACACTGGCTCAATGTTTCGAGTTCAATTCAGTTCTCTGACACTGTTGGTTGGGTGTCCAGCCTATAAAAACCAGCTCCAATTAGCCTAGAGATTCCTGACTGGTACAACTGAAGGATAGAATCAATGAGAAACTGGCCAGCTGAGGTTCACATGGAAAATGGCTGTTAACTGGTGTTTGCATGTATATATTTAGAGTAAGAACAGTTTGGTCATTTAGCTAAAAAAAAGTAGAAGTAAAATGAAAATGCTAGTCACAAAATGATATGAAATTTTTTTTGTAAGATGTGGTCAGTTGCTCTGTGACATGTTATTACCTGCTGTATCAACTCACAGTAAAGTGTTAACAAATAAACTGAAAATTAAAATGTGAACGAAGGAAAAAAAATTGCAGTAAAACAGCATGGCAAGAAGAACTGTCTGACAGTTTCTACACAATCTACACAATCAGAATTTTTTTGCAAACATATAATTACATAGAGGATGGAGACCAAAATCCATACTCTAAAATACCGCAAATGTTATTATCAATGGTAAACTTATATAGTGCACAACTGCAAAGCCTCTAATGCACTATGTATGCTAGTAAATTTTAAGATCTTTCAAAAATGTCAAACGAATGTATCAGACAATGAAAACTATCTACTGGCAAGTTCCAGGCTATGCTAGAAAGAAAGCCCGATGGTCAAACATCAAATCCATAGACTTGGTGACAGTCGGAAAACTAGATTCTGCCAACAGGCAATGTCGGAGTCCAGCATGCAGCATTCCATCATGTACCAAGTAGATTTATACTCTGCAGTCATTGGCGAATAGCTGTGCAGAGATCGCATTGCACTGTACCGCACTCATTGAAGAATGTACATGGCTTTTCAGCATGCTTACACATAGCATGCACCTATAAAAACTTTGTCAGAGGGCATTATACAAAGCTAACATTTTAACTGACTAACTGACTGAAAATAGTCCGACCTTGTCCTCTCCCAGAACAGCGATATCACCATCACAGTTGACATGCTCGTGAAAGAACCGTTCGGCACTGTGTGACGACTCGCGACCAAATGCCTGCCAGACTATTACGGGACTAGATACTTCGATGCCAGAGATGAAGTTCTCGTGTGCATCAATGGCTACCAGCATGACTAGAATTTTCACAGCTTCAGTCAGCTGTATGTCTACAACACGACTGCCATTAAGGAGTGCAGAAAGGTACTGGTCACGCTGATGCCTGTTGCTCAATCGGCCAATAATCTCCACCTGTTACAAAAACACAACGGAATCCATTACCTATCATACAGCGACCACACGACACTCTCATCAGCTGAAACCTTACACAACTGCTGCAAAACTGTATAAAATTGCATCTGGCAAATGATAATTGGCACAAAGTCATAGGAAATGGTGCTATTCAAGCAGCCTATTAACTGCCAGAGAAAAAAATGTCTCCATCTTGCACAATTTTCGTTTTTTACAATGTACGTAAATGCCCTATGACCATAAGAAATCATTCATTTTCAATGTAGCGGTTAATATTATATGCCACATACATTGCATTATTATTGCGTATCTTTTAATGGAACATCAGCTTCTGATAGACAGGTGGACAGACTGTCATACAGATACAGCACCACAGCTTAGCACTGCATGGTAAGAATCACATCTGAAGTCTATACTACTACATAACCACATATAGGAAATAGCTGTAAAAGGTACTCAATGACAAACTGAGTGCTCAATACCAAAAGGTTAAGGTGTAAACCAGTACAGCAGTTCACAATGGTGCCTCACTGCTACGGCAGCTCATGTCCCATACGGGATCACAGTGTTACCTGCCACCTGGCATAGGTGACATTTCCACCTTTACCCCAGCCAAATAAAGCTGGTACTCGATTCAACGACCCTGACCTAGTTGGCTTGGTTACATACCGAGACGGGATTACCGCTCAAAGACAGTCACCCATCCCAGTACTAACTGGGCTCAATGTACGGTAACTTTATTCGTGCAATGACTGACGCTACAACTATGCCAAGCCGCGCCTTAGGATCTGTAATACTGGCAACTGGCGCATTATAAATGTGTTTATTATTATTAACCACAATCCACCTCCACAGTTTACACGCAGTAAATATAATCTAAAAGATCAAGTGTGCAACTGAAAAAGAAGCACTGTTTAATCTTTACCTGTTCGTAAAGTGTTCTCAGGCAGTCAACAAGTTTCTCAAGTGTACTAATGCCAGCAGCAGCATCTGATGGCGTCGGCGCCTCGGAGAAAGCCCAGCTTTGAAGGTATCGGTGCCGCATCTCTGCACATGACTGGAGCTTCTGCATTGTGCAACACAAATTAACTAGTGAGCAGAACACAGAATATATGCAACAGGGGGAAGGGGCATGTGACCAGTGAAATTAATGTTCTGGCAATCTAATAACAAGTCTCCCTTTAATAAATTTTCAGAGACCAAGAGCTAAACAAATAACCTGGCAGTTGCAAACATCCACTTTAATATTTGTGTTAGACCCCAATCCGTAATCTGTAAGAAATATTTCAGATGGATGAACAAAAAATTCGGTTAATATTTGGATTAGCCGAATTCACGAGAGAACTGACCAGCAGCTAAAATGCAACTGGCTTTCAGTTTTCAGCAGATATCGGCTTAACTGTTAGACTGACTAGTCAGCAACAAAAAGTATTAGAAGAAGTGCAGTTAATGCTTGGCTCTTCGAGAGAAACAAGTCATGAATCACAGATAAATCAAGTCTGTCAAAAAGATGCAATTACAGGATTAAGTGCAAGAAAGAAAAAATACAGCTGTCATCATTTGTGCAATGCTGTACTGATAGCTGGGATTAACCAGTTACACAATATCGATGAAATTTACAATGTCCACCTCTATCAGCTGACGAACTTTTTGAATATCACTCGCAACTCCGACATGTGGTAGATGTGTGGTTTGAATAAAGTGCTGATTTTCGGGTATATCATTCGGACATCCAAAAATTTTTTCGGCAGATTTTCTTCGGACAAAGATTTGGCAGCAAATTCAGCTTTCAGCACTGGCTTGGGGTCTATTTGTGTATGCATTCATGTATATGAAATATGATCATTGTAATGGCATGACCCCTTTGCATACAATGACGGACAAATCTTGCCTATGAAGTTACTAACAGCTTTAGCTATTGGTCTACTTGATGCCGAAAATGATACACAAACTTGCAGCCATTCATCAACAATGTGTGAAATATATTTGTGGAAGAATATCAGTAGTATCGGTTAACTCATGAATGCTTGTAACAATTAATACATGGTGGGAATGTTCAGATATTGAAATACAAGTAATTCTTTCATTCTAAAGAACACAACATGTTATGCCAACAAAAATAACTGCAGTCAATGCAGTCTACAGTAACATACTAAATAAGAAGTAATTACCTGACAGCAATCATTTAGGTTGCCACAGGTCTGCAGAATGGGACGATTATCAAGCAATGCAGCATACAGCATGCTGCGAATAACACACCGAGTGTCGTAAATCATTTCTCTAATGTACGTCATACCCCACATCCGCATCACTTCCATGCAGCTCTAACAACAACACAACCAGCCTTATCGACACCAGTATGAGATATGCACCAAAAGCCCACACTTCATCAACACATTTAGTACAAACAGCAAAACAGTTGCAAGACATGACAGTGTACTGACAAACAATAAACAGGTACTGGCATCGGATATGACAGCAAACAAAACAGGAACAATGTGTCAATGCCCCTTTAGTCAGGAATTGAGTGGTTGATAAAGAAAAGCTGAAACCTGGCACTGATTACGTCAGTACTCAATACGTTGTGCTCGTTTAGTTCTTTGCTACTGACGGTTAGGTGACAAGAAAGACATCCAGAAAATAAAAAGCCTGTGGCACTTATCACAAATGTTCTCTTCCAGACAAGTGGAGGTAGAAATCAGACAGGAATTAAGTAACCAAGGTTCAACTTGAAATGGCAGTTAAAATAAATGTAGCTAGAAATAATCTCCAATTTCTGCAAGACCTCAGCTAGAGATCACAGCCAAACTGCAAGCTCATGGATGAGTGAGTGTCATATGGTGTATGTATTTAACTCCGGTTGATATAAAATTGTACTACTTGATGGGTGATGACAGACAAATGACAAAGGTAAAGTACGTGCCATGACCAAGAAAATCTGACACATGGCAGCCACTCCTAGCTAACTGAAGCATGAGGCAACGTCATATGCAACTGCAATGAGAATGATGATCAAATGGATACAAAAAATGGCCTTTTATACAGGAAAATATGTGATATGCATGGAATTTTGAAAAATATGTGCTCTATGCTGTGATCACATTACAAACTACCTAAAGAATGACAATCTGAACAAACCTGTCGCAGTGCAGTGCCGCCAGAGAAAGTCCCGTCGAAGACTTTGCCGACATGCTGCTTCTCACCTACCGGCCGTGTCTCGGCAAAGCTTCGACCTGTGATGCTACTGCTGCTGCCATTACTACGGAAGTTATTACAATGGTCTAAAGGAAGCGGCACATCGTCCGCAGGTGTACTGGAACGCGGGGCGTTGTTGCAGCAGTCCCACTCTTCGAAACAACCACATCGAAGTGACGGCCTCGTACCTGCAACATTACTATGGCGACCACCGTCATCTTCGTGTCTGTGGCAACAATGTGAATGACTCGTCGACCACGGACTTGGGTGATGTATATGGTTAGAACGGTGGTGTTGACAGCACGGGTAACTCTGCACAGAGGACCTTCGCGTCTGCGGTGAGGACACTTTGCAGTGGGATGGACAATGTCGTTTCACTGAAACGCAGCAGGAATCAGAATGACCACAGCTGACGGGATGATGACAGCAGCTGCAACAGCTGTTGTAAACCTGAGTCGAGTGACCACCAGCGTCATCCTGCAACAAGGTTGCTTCCAGTCCATCTCCGAACAGAACATCTGACGACAGCTGTGACTCCGTGTCAAATTTTTCCGGAGCCCATTCGCCGACCGCAGCGTCCGTTCCGCCGAAGTCGTCATCGATGTACAGATCTCCCATTCCGTCATCCGTTCCACAGCCGGTGCTGGCTTCCGTGCAGAGATCGGAGTAGTTTCGAGGCAGACTGGTCCGATGCAAGACAAAGTTGCCGGAAGACGACGGCACAACGGGTCGCAGTGCGACAAACCGATGGCCGGCACCTTCTGGAACCAGGTCTGATCGATAGTCCCACATGTAGTCGCTCTGCTGGCGCTCGCTGCTCAAGTCCTCGTCTTCCGCTTCTGACGGTTCGCCGCAAGCCGACTGCACGGCACTGTGGCCGCGGTTCGTGTCCGTCGTCGACCACGTCTCACCGTGTTCCGCCGCGTCCACGGCGCCGGCCGCCGTGGACGCGCGCAGTCCGTCGAACTTGCGGTTCATCTCGTCGACGTCGCGCTGTATCTGCCGCAGCGCCTCGTGCAGCGACTCCATGCCGGCGACCGTCAGCCGCGTGGCGGGGCCGCCAGGCCGCGCGCTCGGCGGCGTCACGATGCCGAACTCGAGGTCCTCGCCGAGGTCGACGCTGACGCCCTTGCTGCACAGCGACTCGCGGTACTCGTAGTCGGACGCCGACGACGCCGCGCTGCCGGCGTCGCTGTAGCGCCGGTGTCGCGGCCACCGCCAGCGACCGGCCGCGACCGCGTCGTCCGCGCTGCACGGCGTCGACATCCGCCGGGTCCGGACGCACGGCCCGTCCACCAGCCGGAACCCGTCCAGCAGGTGCGACCGGTCGTCGTCGTCGTCGGCGATGCCGCTGCTGGCCGGCACGACGGACGACGTCAGGG
>Ga0209782_1000461_pt1 | contig 17657 bp, 19 predicted proteins | sample WorMetmaBAHAMAS1_FD_187390 | JGI IMG/M metagenome (GOLD analysis project Ga0209782, IMG submission 187390) | Marine gutless worms symbiont microbial communities from Max Planck institute for Marine Microbiology, Germany - Inanidrilus... | ecosystem: Host-associated > Annelida > Digestive system...
AAGAAGGGTGAGTAGTGGTGTGGTAGCGTCCATTGTCACCGCTTCCAGTCCAGGCGTGAAACGTGGTGTGTCAATTAGCGCAGTAAGAGTATAGTAGATTTAGTGGGTTTGCGAAGTATACAATCGCTAAAATTTAAGTGGTCGACGAGGCGCCGGCAGTGCCCACCCTAATCGACACCGGACGCTGGGTACTGTGCGAATTGAGGACACAGAGAGAGGCACGGTAATCTACCCGCTGCCTATCGGCTAGATGAAACAGTGGACACTCCGCCTGCGGACAACGCGGGGAGCACACCGACAGACTGAATGAGAGAGTGCAAATCCAACGCCCTGGGGTTGACCCGGAATGAGCGCCGTAGGAATCCCACGCCTTTAGGCGGGGGAGGATGTCAACGCCAGCTCTACGAGGCCGAAGGCGTTCTCGTACCAGAATGCCTGTCCGGGGGGCACCGCGCAGAAGGTGCGTGCATAGGCGATGTCCCGTCCGCCGATCCGCAGCCGGGTGTCCCGGTCCAGGTCAGCGGCTCGAATCCCGGTAATCAGGTTGCCGTATCTATCCGCATAGATCACCTTGGCAAGCTCGTGTGGCCAGTCGTTTCCGACCAAGACGCCCTGGTCGATCTCGGTATGGTGCGGAATCTTGCTGTCGCAGAGGCTGGCGGCGACGGGCGCGAATAGGTCCCGGCCGTGGAAGCTCGCCGACAAAATCTCGGGGCGCCAATCTATCCGCAGGACTCGCACCCGGTGCGCGCGCCGGGCGACCAGGGCCAGGAGTCCGTTGTCCGGGCCGACATACCAGTCCTCGTCGGCCTTGATGGCAAGTGCCGAACGTTCGCCGCCGACTCCGGGATCGACCACCCAGAGATAGAGGGTACGGGTCGGCATGTCCCGCACCAGGGCAGACAGGAGATAGGCAGCCAGATCGGCACGGAAGGGCGCAAGATCGGAGATCAGGTCGATGACCGGGACCTGTGGGACCAATCCTGAGAGGCGTAGCTTCATCTGGCCTACATAAGGGCCGGTGCCGCCGAAATCCGTGACTAGCGCAATCCGATCAATCATGGGAAAACCAAGATCAGCTACGAATCACGCGAAGCGGAACTTGGATTCATCATTCCGCATTCATCATTCATCATTCCGAGGCGGGTCCGTCAAGGAATCCTAGGCATGGGACATCGTACTCTGCCTGTCCGGGATCGCTTCTGAGCTATTCCGTTGCTCCTTTGACGAACTTGCGGAATTGGGGATCGCGCTTTTCCTTGAATGCCGCAACGCCCTCTTTTGACTCATCGGTGTCGTAGTAAAGGCCGACGGCCTGCAGACCCAATGCCGAGATGCCGCGCTGGTGTTCGGTATCCGCATTGAACGCCCGTTTGGCGATCGCCAATGCGGTGGGACTGCGTTTCATGAGCTCGTCGCACCAGCTCTGTACTTCCTGATCCAGCAGTTCATGTTCGACCACGCGATTGACGAGTCCCATTTGAAAGGCCTCTGCGGCCGTATAGCGCCGGCACAGATACCACATCTCGCGGGCCCGCTTTTCCCCGATGGTACGCGCCAGGAAGGCGCAACCGAAGCCGGGGTCTACGGAGCCCATCTTGGGGCCTACTTGTCCGAAGACTGCTTTTTCGGATGCGATTGTGAGATCGCACAAGAGTGAGAGCACATTGCCGCCGCCGATCGAATAGCCCTGCACCCGTGCGATGACGGGTTTCGGAATGTCACGAATGACGCTCTGCAGGGCTTCGAGCGGCAGACCGATGGTCCCACGACCGTCATAGGTGCCTTCATGCGACGACAGATCCCCACCGGTACAAAACGCCTTATCGCCGGCCCCGGTCAGGACCACGACTCCGATCTTGCGATCCCAGCCCGCGCGATTGAAGGCATCGATCAACTCCTCACAAGTGATGCCCCGAAACGAGTTGAACTTGTCGGGCCGGTTGATTGTGATCCTGGCAATACCCCTGTCATCGGTATAGAGAATATCTTGATAAGCCATTTTTATATGTCTCTCGTCTATCAATGGTATCCGCGGCACAGGAATCAAGTTTGTGCCATTAGACCTTTCGGCAAGGTAGCGTGCTCCACGATGACTGCAAGCCCATAATGCAGGCCCAGATTCGCCAGCGCCACGGCATAGTCGCAGATGAATTCCTCGTCGGTGTCTTTCAGCTCACCCTGGGCGTCGCCCTGGTAGAAGTCCAGCTGCATTTGCAGACCTTTATTGAACAGGGCTCCGTCCTGATTCGCGATGCCCAGCAAGGCGATGCCCAGCCAGCAAGGCGATGCCCAGAGTGTAATAGTTCTTACGATAGTCATCGCGCTTTGAGGGCTTGCCCAGATAGGCATCGCGTTGGGTCTTCAATAATTCCCTGGCCTGTCGCCACCCGCCGAGCAAGGTATGCATGAGAGCATGGACGTAACGGTTGACCTCGATATCCATGCGCAGCCCATTGGGCCGATTTCGAAACCAGCCCGCCAGCGCTTCGGCGAGCTCGAAATCGGCCGCCATCAGGGCATAATTGAGTCCCCGAATCATGACCGTTTCGCTGTTGCAACTCAGATCCGCCTTTTCACCCTGATAAGCGGAATCGCTGTCATCATAGGCCATGGTGAAGCTTTTCAGGGTACAGCGAGTGGCATTGGTGAATTCGGCGCGTACCTTATCAATCGGATCACCATTCAGGAATCTGGCACGAGCGAGGGAAGCATGATCCAGCGCCACACCGAGATAGACTGCTTGTAAAGGTACACCATTTTTATCATGGAACCCTTCACGATTCAGGCGCCAGGCACGATCAATTTCATACTGTGCGTTTTTCAACCAATGATCGATCTCTTCTTGTTCCGATCGGTTCATCTCCTGAATGCCCCTCTGATTTCCTGTTTCAGTGCGCCGAAATGTTCCATTATGAAGTCATCCAGTTGTTTGTCGATATTGCCGTCGTAGTCCCGTTCATAGACCCTGACCATTCCAGTCTCGGTATTGGTGTGGACGGAGATGTGTTGTTTGTAGCCTCCCAAGTTTTTGACATCCCGCCATAAATCGATCTCCCCCCGGATAGGGTCTACCCTGGCGGTTGGAAGGCATGCCGATCTTTTTCTCTTTTCTCGTCATGGTCTTGGCAAGCAATAGATTCTTATCCCTAGAGCCTTGCCTGTTTCCGTGCTTACCCTTCGCCACCGATATGCCGTCGGTTTTACTGGCCTTGGCCTCCCATTCGGTCAGTTTGTCGTCTTTCAGGGTTATATCGTCCGGGCCATGGTAGCGGTCGGTGTAACCCCCATGGCGCCGGATGACCACCGGAGCAGCGCTGGGCCTGCTCCAGGGCGGCCTGATCCAGGGCTTCGGCTTGCGACACTGTGTGTGTCAGTGCCTTTTTCAGATCGGCTGCAAACTCCTCGGGGTTGCGCACGACCGAGCGGAATTTGCTCCCTACGGCCATGATGGTCGACACCGCCGCTGCGGCCGCCCGGGAGTCCCGAACGATCTGTACCCTGCATCTGGGCCACATTGGTTGGCGGCAGGCGGCAGGAGGTTTTTACCCTCCGCGGCTAGGTCGATCTCCCGACCCATGCCCTTCTCCACGAAGCAGTTCGGCAGGTCTTGCCATGCGATATCCCCGGCGCGTTTTATCCTCACTGCCGGTATTTTGCCCCTTCTTCTGCTCGGTACTTCGGTACTGCCGTAGCCAGACATCAGGGTTCCGTCGGGTCGCCGATCAGAGCCGTGAGCTTGTCCTGCCAATGGTGGGTCCAGAATCTGGCAACAGAGGTCGGTCCTCCCCAATAGAGGGAAAACAGCAGGTCCAGGTTCGAGAGGTGGGTTCCGAAGTGCCGCGAGGTGGGTGGTGCGAGCGCACGTGCCGTCAGCTCGCACAGAAACTGCCGGATGGCCGAGGCGGGTAGCACGTGGCCGATGGAGCTGGTACCGGAAATGTCCGCGACGACGCCTTCGATGGTCAGGATGCTCTTGCGATACAGGAGCAGCTCGCTGCTGAACTGGACGCTGACTGATAGCAAAGCATCGTCCAACAGCGATTGGAACCAGTGAAAGCTTGGAAGCTCGCCCGCGTATAGCTTACCGAGTGCCTTGTCGACAACCGTGCGCAGTGCCGATTCGTTGACCGGCGTTTGTGCCAAGGCGGCGATCTCTTGGACGATTCGTTTTGGATCCAGGGTCAAGGCACCCAGCAGGAGCTGTACGATGTGAACGCGCTCGACCTTGCCCAGATGGCCGGTAAGGCTCCAGTCCAGAATGGCAAGTCGCTCATCCTCGGTGAAGAAGAGATTTCCGGCATGGGGATCGGCATGGAAGATGGTCGTCTCCTGTGGTGTCCATACGGGTCGCGCAATCAACGCCTCGATAACCGAATTCGCCAGCCGTCGGCGTCGGCGCTCCGAAAGAGCCTCCACATCGGTCACTTTCCTGCCATACACGCGCTCCATGGCGGTTATGCGCGACGTGCAGAACGGGAACAGTGAGGGAATCCGGATCCTCTTCGCATCCTTATAAAATTCAGCCGCCTCCGCCAGGTGGCGCTGTTCATGGTCGAGCCGGATTTCCCGTGCGAGCAGTTCCCGGATGGTCGCCAGTGATCCGGCGTAGTTCAGCGGTGGGATCTTGTAATATTCACAACGTTCGTCGATGAACTGACCGAGCTCCGACCAGATCGCCAACTCTTCCTCCAGAAACTCCTCGATTCCCGGCTTAAGGACCTTAAGTACACCACCGGCCACCGGATCGGAGAGTTCCCCCCCGGAGATCAACGAAAAGGGCACGACTACGGAAACACTGGCCTCGGCCAGCGCGGTCGAATCAAATTGCAACACGCCTGCCGGGATATCCCGCAGCTCACTGCAGATAACTTGTTTGACGGCATCTGCACAAGCCATTCCGGGCATGGTTTCCAGCGCTTGCAGGCGGCTGCGCAGCTCCCGGTCGAGCCGCCGGTTGCGGGCAACTAGCTGCCCCAGCTTTTGCAGGGTCGGACAATGGAACAGGAGTGACGTCAGCCGTTGCGCGACGCTGGCATCACCGGGAAGGGCCTGCTGCTCGGCGAGGATAGCGGTCAGCCGGGGGGCGGACAGATGTTGCAGGAAAAAGGCAACGGCATCCGCGACCAAGGGCCGGTAGGCGGCATAGACTTCCGGCACCAGCGGTGTAATGTCAACGCCCCAGGTGTCTTGTGGTATCGAATTTGCCTTGCTCAAGAGAATTCTTTTTCATCGCGAATTAACGCAAATTGATCGCAATCCGGCCCGCTACCATCGACGGTCCTTCATTCCGTTGCGTTTATTTGCGTCCATTTTGCATTGATTTGCGGATAAATCTTCTGTTGGGTAATTGAGAGCAGCTGTACCGGCTTTTATTCCTGTAACACGTAGGTCCCCGGCGCATCGGCCAGGGCCGCATATCCCTTATCTGGGTTGCCTAGCAGTGGCGATGGTACTTTGTCAGAGGATCTTCGGCAAAGCCATGCCTCCCACGCCGGCCACCAGGAACCCGCTTGGCTGGGCACGGTTTCCAGCCAGGTATCCGGATCCACGTAACGATCCTCAGCCTTACTGGTCACGATGCGATAGTCGCGGGCCTTGGGACCGGGAGGATTCACGATACCCACGTTATAGCCCCCGCTGGTGAGAACGAAGGTGAACTCCTCGGCATCCGTCTGCAGATGCAGCTTATAGACCGATCGCCAGGGGGCGACGTGATCCGCAGTGGCCGCGCCGACGAATGTGGGGAGGTAAATATCGCCGATGGCGATGGGACGATCTCTGACCCGATAACGTCTATCCCACAGGTCGTTGTTCAGGAACGATCTGCGTAACAGCTGGGAATGCTGACGGCAAGGCATGCGGGTACCATCGACGTTCCATGCCATCAGATCGAACATCGGTTGCCGTTTGCCGAGCAGGTACTCCCGTACCATCTTGGACCAGGTGAGATCGTGGGAACGCAACAGTTGGAAGCTGCCCGCGGCCTGCTGCGGATCCAAGTATCCCTGTTCCCACATGAGGTCTTCCAGATAGGAGACCTCGCTGGGATCGATAAAGACAGCGAGTTCTCCCGGATCGCTGAAATCCGTCAGGGTGGTCAGCAGGGTTACGCTGGCCAAACGCTGGTCATGATCCCGACACATGGCTGCGGCGGCGATGGTGAGGATAATGCCCCCCAGGCAGTAGCCGACGGCATGTATTCCGGCGTCCGGAACGACGCCGTTGATTACCTTCAGGGCATCCATAATTCCCAGGCTGCGGTAGTCTTCCATATCGAGATCCCGATCGTCCCTGCCCGGATTCACCCAGGAAATCACGAATGCGGTATGTCCATGGTCCACCATGGTATTTCACCATGGAATTCTCGGGCGACAAGTCCATGATGTAATATTTCATCATCCATGCGGACAACATCAACACCGGTTCCTTATACACCTTCTCGGTAGTCGGCGCGTATTGGATGAGATCCATCAAATGGTTACGAAACAAGACCTTACCGGGGGTTATCGCCAGGTTCTTCCCGACCTGGAATTCATCGGTGCCCACCGGTTTTCCACCACTCAGCACCCGTTCCTGGTCCTCCACGAAATTCATCCAACCCTGTAACAGGTTTTTCCCGCCTTCCTTTACCGTGGTTTCCAAGACTTCCGGATTGGTGAAGGCGAAATTCGAAGGCGAAAATACATCGAGCCTCTGGCGTGTCAGGAAACACATCGCCCGCTCGTGATGCGGCGAAATGCCACGGATGTCGGTCACGGCGTTGTAGAAGAGCTATTGGTTCAAGAGAAAAGACTGGTGGATCAGATTGAATAGCCAGCGCTGCCAGGCCTCATTGCGGAAGCGGGGATCCTGAGGCAATGGCTTGATGACTGGCGGTATTTCCGGATCGAACGCCGACCTTGCCGCATAAACGGCAAATCCGGATGTCTTACGCCGTATCTTTTCGAGCAGCTCCGCCTGCTTGCCCGGATGTCTTACGCCGTATCTTTTCGAGCAGCTCCGCCTGCTTGCCGGGCGAAATCATCAGGTGCGTAAACCAATCCAGACAAGTGACCATCAGCGAGACCGGAGAAAGGCCGAAGGTCGCTTTACCGAGTTGGGCATGGAGCAGGCGATCAATCGGACCGGTACCTGCAACGACGATAGATTGTTTCATGAGCTTAAACAAAACCTCTCGATTTCCAAACGATAGTGAGGGTACTCCCGAAGGAGCTTTTCTTTTTCTCCCAGCTCAAAATCTTCATAATCGAAGCCGGGGGCCATGGTACACCCCACCAGGCTATATTCCCCGTCAGGGTAAGCGGCAAGCCAATGGCCGGCAGGAACCACGTACTGGAGAAATTCCTCACCCAGTAGGTCGGGGCCCATTTTTGTTTTTTTCAGCAGCCCGTTCAGCGTTATCTCCAGAAGCGTGAGTGATTCACCCCGATAAAAGTGCCACATTTCATCGGATTTGAGTCGGTGAAAGTGAGACCTCTCCCCTCGCAGGAGCAGATAATAAATGCCGGTAGAGCACCAGCGAGATTTCCCCCGAATGTCCAAGGCGAGGGAGGAATGGTAGGTACACCTGAAGAAACCTCCTTCAGGGTGAGGAGTCAATTGCAATTGATCAACGACATCCTGATATGAATTAGCCGGCATGAGACCTTATTTGGTTGCGTGGAGGGATAACCCGTGTAGCAGGAGGATGCTGAACCTAATCGTTCAGACCCCCTATTTTACCATCTCTGATACCTGGATTCCGGCAATCTCTGCGCAAACAAGCCACGAATCCTATCCGGCGCCGACTCTATTTCGGCTTCAACAATTGCAGACGTAACAAGCATAAAACGTCCTGCGTCTATTTCATCAAAATTGTCTGGTCGGTGCGGTAAATTCTTCATCAAATATGCCGCCAAAAACCGACTTATCCGCATATATTCTCGCGTATTGCTATATACTTGGCGTAGTCTGAAAAGGAAAGCGTCTAGTACTGCTGAGCAGAAATTAGTGATACCGCTCGTGGTCAAGATGCCGGTCATCTCGTCGATGCTGAAGGTTGGGATACCAGCGGCGGCACGCTCGGGGGCAGGCCGATAGGTTTGGCAAATGTCATGGCACTTCTCGGCGAACTGCGGATCGGGCTTGGCGTCGAGCCACCCGCGCATACGATGGGGTTTGAGGTCGACATCTTTTTAAAATGCGCCCAACCGAGCGCTGCGAAATGGCGGGGACGATGCCGCGTTTGATCGCCTCGGCGGGACCAGTTCCCGCTGGGTCCAATGGGTGGGCCCGCCCGCTGTCGCACGGATCCTCGCAGGCCAAGGCGATGATCGCGCAGGTATCCTCGGCGCTATAGGTGGCCGGCGTACTGGGGCGCGGGGCATCGTGTTGGGCGCAGGTCTGCTGACGGACCAACGCTTCGAGGTTGCGGTGTACTAGTCAAAACGCAAGCAGTCCTTTCCTCAGGGAATTCGCAAACTCGATCAGAAACAAAGTGGATGTCCTTTTATCTCAACCTGCGGGCTATGGGCTCACGTCAGAGTAGTGCCTTAAATTGCTCTATGGAAAGGCCCGCGTCCCTCGCAATACCACCCATGGTGAACGCCTTTATTGGATTATAACGGGGGACAGTTACAAGGCGGTGTCCATCACTCATGACGATGTGTTTACCTTGCCTGATTTTTCGAAAATCAGCTTTTTCAAGAGCACGCACTGCGTCGAGGTGGTTGACACCCGGCAATTTTGGCACAACTATGCGGCCACTTCGACGTCGTAACGTTCCTGGTCGCGGCTTATTTGGCTTACCGCCGCTAGATATTCTTGAATAGCAATCCTAATGTTTCCCAGCGCTTCTTCCTCAGTGTCTCCTTCGGACCAACACCCGGGTAGTCCGGGCACTGAAGCGCTGATACCATCTTGTGCCCTATGGAGTACAACGGTATATTTCATTCTCAGCTACCTCCATAAAGCTATTTGGCGGAATCCATCCATGGTTCCGCCTTATGGATAAGGTGCCCTCGTTTAGGGTCCGGATATCTTCCTAACCCCGTTCGCATAGCTCCACCAAGACCCCCCCGGTGGCCTTCGGATGCAGGAAGGCGATGCGTGCGCCTCCTGCACCGATACGGGGTTTCTCGTCGATGAGCTTGATGCCCTTCGTCTTGAGCTCTTTGAGTGCCTCTTCGATATTGGGCACACGAAAGGCCACATGTTGAAATCCCGTCCCTTTCTTCTCGATGAACTTGGCCACCGGGCCATCGGGAGCCGTCGATTCCAGCAATTCGACCTCGCTTTCTCCGACGGGGAAAAAGCCCGTATTCACCTTCTGTTCGGCGACGACCTCGTCTCCCGCAAATTCGAGGCCAAGGACATCGGTCCAGAACTTCTTGCCCTCCCCCATACTGTTGACGGCGATGCCAAGATGGTCGATCTTGAGTATCTGCATTTTCTTTCCTCCAATACCAGGTCATGTTGACATTTAGAGAGTTCACCCGGCCAGGGCAACCGAGTGGTAATTTGATAGAAGGCAACCGGTTACATCGACGCATCCGGCAAGCTGCGGCTGATCCACGGAGCCGCAGGCAACTGCGAATAGCACAGGATTAACAGGATGGTAGTGGTGATTTTTGGAGTGATATCTAGCCAACAATCGGCAATAATTAGGTAGGGTCTAGATAACTTTAGAGTGGATTTCCTCTCAGCAGAGTTAGTATTCTATCAGAGAGATCTTCCTCTCGGTGATGAAATCTGAGATGAAATCTGAATTCACATTCCTTGAGGTGTAAATGAAACGTTTGTCGTGGAACACCATTGAATTTTGCAAGTCTTCGTTTGGCATATGACCAGAATGATTCAATGCCATTGATATGGCAATTACCGCGGGCAAATACATTCTTGCCATGATGCACTCGGAAATGTTTTTTGTAGCCCATGTCCACCAGCCCGTTGTAGCCTCTCCAGCCGTCCGAGTGGATGATGCTGTCGAGGGCTACCTGGCCCCGGATCGCAGCCTGTGGCTGCTTTTTGGCGGCAGCTGGGACGATCTCGGTGTAGACTTTTCCTTGCCGTTCCAGGATCCTGAAGACAATCGTTTTACCGCCTGCTCCACGACCCTTCCTCCCACGGACACGGCGCGCACCAAAATAGGATTTATCGACTTCAACCTCGCTAGAGAATGGCGATGAAGCGTCACAAACCTGGGCGACTCTAATTCGTGACTTCAAGAGTAGCTGATTAATCGTAGGGCGGCTTACATCACTCAACAGAGCGTATGATCACTCTGAATTTGGCTTCGGAGAGGTGTGAACGCCTAAAATACCTGTTTTTTACTTGCATAACATAACCTTAGCATGCAGGTGCAGATGCTAGAGACGGTGATAATCGGAATATTGCCGATGAATCCATCCACCCTATCACTTCAAAAATCACCACTACCAACAGGATTTTGGAGCTAGTTGGGGGAAGTGAGCCCGAAGGGTGTAACGCCGGGCGCAAAGAAGACCGATTCTTCCCTCCGACACCAGGTCATGTTGACCTTATAGAAGGTTCATTCGGCAAACCTTACAGTCAATCAACTGGTTAGCTGTCAAGTTGACATACTGCATGTCATCCCGAAGCGTAGCGAGGGATCTTCATCACCAACCCTTACCTTCCCATTCCGGCTCGTTAACCGAGAGAGAATTCTTCGGATTGTTTGGGTATAAGATCCCTCGCTAAGCTCGAAACGACACTGAATGTCAACACTACCTAACCACCGAATAGGGAGAGCATGACCCCGGCAGCGACGGCCGACCCGATAACTCCGGCGACGTTGGGACCCATCGCATGCATCAGGAGAAAGTTCGTCGGATCATACTTGCTCCCTACGGTCTGTGAGACCCGCGCGGCCATGGGTACTGCCGAGACGCCGGCCGACCCGATCAGGGGGTTGATGCTGGTGCGGGAAAGTTTATTCATGAGCTTAGCCAGCAACACACCCGCGGCGGTCCCGAATCCGAAGGCGACAATCCCCAGGCCCAGAATGGCAAGCGTCTGGGTGGTGAGGAACTTGTCAGCCGTCGCGGTTGCCCCGACCGTAATCCCCAGGAAGATCGTAATGATGTTGATCAGGGCATTCTTGGCGGTATCTTCGAGCCTGGCGACTACTCCACATTCCCGGAAGAGATTGCCGAGCATCAGCATCCCGACAAGCGTCGCCGCCGCCGGTACGATGAGGGACACAATGATGGTGACGATGATCGGGAACAGGATTTTCTCACGCTTGGTGACCGTACGCAGCTGGCTCATTTTGATCGTGCGTTCCTTTTCTGTCGTGAGCAGCTTCATGATCGGCGGCTGGATAATGGGCACCAGCGCCATATAGGAGTAGGCCGCAATTGCGGTGGCTCCCAACAGATGGGGGGCCAGCTTGGACGTGAGGAAAATCGTGGTCGGGCCATCCGCGCCACCGATGATGGCAACGGAGGCGGCCTCCTGCGCGTTGAACAGCCCGGAGGCGATGGCACCGATGAAAGTGAGGAAGATGCCGAACTGCGCAGCGGCACCGAGCAGAAGTGATTTCGGATTGGCAATGAGGGGCCCGAAATCCGTCATGGCCCCCACGCCCATGAAGATCAGCGGCGGGAATATCCCTAAGTGATCGCCCTGGAACAGATAGGACAGGAGTCCTCCCACCTCCTCGGTATGTACCATGTACTCGGTATGCCCGGCAGCCTTATCTCCCTGGAAAAGATGAAGCAGGGTCGCACCGAAGGGCACGTCGCCGGAATGCGGGGCTACCTCCACGACTGCATGATGCATCAGGTTCGCAAACGGCAGATTGGTCAGGAGCACACCGAATGCGATCGGGACCAACAACAGGGGCTCGAAGCCCTTAACGATCGCCAGATACAAGAGCACACAGGCGATGGCGATCATCACAAAGACCCGGTAGTCGGTCAGGCCGACAAACCCGGTAGAGCTGAGAAAATTCAATAACGCGTCGTACATGGTGGCGTTTTCCTCTGTCAGCTCAGGACGACCAAAGTGTCCCCGGCATTGACCAAAGCCCCCGCGTTCACGCGAATCTCGCTGACGGTCCCGTCTTGGGGCGCAACGATTTCATTCTCCATTTTCATGGCTTCCAGAACCAAGAGCTTTTGCCCCCGCGTTACCTTGTCGCCGATGTTTACGTCGATATCGACGATGGTGCCGGGCATTTGAGCAACCACCGTACCCTCACCATCTCCCCCCGACGGCTTCGGGCTCGGCTTCGGGCTCGCTGGCGCAGAGGCCTGGGGCTTTCTCGCGGCAGGTTTGGAGGCCGCAGCTGCCGGTGTCGGGGTTTGGCCTTTGATCTCCTCTACAGCGACCTCGTACTCTTTGCGGTCCACGACCACTTTGAACATTCTCATAGCTGTGTACTCCTGAGAAAATTTAGAATCTGTTCTGCATTTGCTCAACAATACCGGCCCTTTTCCAGGTAGGTGAGGTGTCTTCCACCTTCCTGATGTCTCTGATCACGATATTGCCGGCCGATGTTTCGAGCATCATCGCGACGGATGCCGATATGACCGGCACTAGCTCGTCATCGGTTCGAGAAGCGGGCTTTTCGTCGGTTTTCTCGACCGCAGGTGCCGGCGTCGGAGGCGACGTCGGCTGCTTCTTTTCCGTGCCGGACAGCCTTTCGAACAGACCGGTGACAAACTGTAAGACGACGAGGACCACGAAGGTGATGCCCATTCCTAGAATCGTTGTGACCAGGCCCGCCCACAACCGCTGGGTAGTCGTGAAGTCCTTTAATTTTTCGGGATCGGCAAAAGCAGTAAGCAAGTCGGTTTCCATCATGCCCTCCGGTTATCACAAAGGCAGGTTGCCGTGCTTTTTGGCCGGGCGTTTTTCCCGCTTGCCTTCCAGCATCGTGAAAGCATCAACGATGCGTTGCCTACTCGTATGCGGCTCGATGACATCGTCCACGAAACCGCGTTCCGCTGCCTTGTAGGGCGTGGCGAATTCCGCGTTATATTCGTCGAGTATCTTCTTTTTCGTCTCGGCCTTGTCTTCCGCCTCGTCGAGCTGCTTTTTGAAAATAATGTTTACCGCGCCTTCCGATCCCATCACGGCGATTTCCGCCGTCGGCCAGGCGAGTACGATGTCCGCCCCGAGCGACTTGGAGCACATGGCGACATAGGCCCCACCGTAGGCCTTCCTGGTGATCAGCGTGACCTTGGGCACCGTCGCCTCACTGTAGGCATACAAGATCTTGGCGCCATGGCGGATGATGCCGCCGTATTCCTGGGCGGTCCCCGGAAGAAAGCCGGGTACATCGACCAGGGTCAGCAGGGGAATATTGAAGGCATCGCAGGTCCTGATAAAGCGAGCGGCCTTGTCGCCGGCGTTGATATCAAGACATCCGGCCATAACCTTCGGCTGGTTGGCAATGACCCCGATCGATTCCCCGTTGATCCTGGCATAACCGGTGATCAGATTGGTGGCAAAATAAGGCTGGTACTCCATGAACTCGCCGTTATCGACGATGGGACGGATCACATCATGGATATCGTAGGGTTTGTTGGGATCTTCCGGTATCAGGGAATTGAATTCATCGATCTGCCGGTTCAGGTCATCGTCGCACTCCATCGTCGGTGCCTTCCCCAGGTTGTTCGACGGGAGGTAACTAAGGAGCTGCCGGACTTGCTCGATGCAGTTCTGATCGGTCTCGGCGATGAAATGGACATTGCCGCTGACCTTGTTGTGGGTCATGGCCCCCCCGAGATCCTCCGCCGATACCTGCTCTCCGGTTACGGTCTTGATGACCTGCGGCCCGGTGATGAACATCTGCGAGGTCTGGTCGACCATGAAGATGAAATCGGTCAACGCGGGCGAGTAGACCGCGCCGCCGGCACAGGGACCCATGATCGCGGAGATCTGGGGAATGACCCCGGAGTAAATGGAGTTGCGGAAAAAGATGCCGCCGTAGCCGGAAAGGGCATCGATGGCCTCCTGGATGCGGGCACCGCCGGAGTCGTTCAGACCGACCAGTGGGGCACCGACCTTGGCCGCCGCTTCCATGGCCTTCACGATCTTGCGGGCGTGCATTTCTCCGAGGGCACCACCGGTGACAGTGAAGTCCTGCGAGAAGGCATACACCAGCCGCCTGTCGACCATGCCGTAACCGGTGACCACCGATTCCCCCTCAAGGCCGAGCTTGTCCAGGCCGAAATTGGTGCTGCGACACTTTATGAACGCATCCAGCTCCACGAACGTCTGGTCGTCGAACAGCTTGGTAAGCCGCTCGCGGGCCGTCAGCTTCCCTGCTGCGTGTTGTTTTTCTATCCTTTTAAGGCCTCCCCCGAGAGAGAGTTGTTCCTTTTTTGTTCTAAGGTACTCAAGTTTGTCGGTTGGCATCTTGGATGTCGCCTCATCAGGTTCCCGTTCGGGCCTCTACACGGAAGCTCGTCGTTAAGGAAAACGAAAATATGTCGTAACTATTCAGCTATCCCATGCGAGGCACTCACTGGAGGACTCCTTTGGGATGTCGGGACGAGAGACTGAAAAAGATTGGCGGATTGTTTGCGCAGCGTTGAGAGGTAGGAGCGGATCATGGCGAAGGCGTCGACCCTGGTCTCGGAGCGGAAACAACCGGAAACCTTCTGCTTGGGCTTGGGCATACGGAGGTTGCGTTCGGCCTGATTATTGTCGAAGGGGACGCGCAGATCGGCGATGAAGCGCAGGACCTCATCGCAGTATTCCCGCAAGCGGTCGATGAGGTTGTAGGCGGGGGATCGCTTGACGCGCCCGCGGATGCTGGGGCGCCGGGGATGGCGCGGGTTAGTGGCTTCGGCGGCGGTGAGGATAGCGTCGTAGCGGTCCTGCAGGCGCTCCACCGCGCCCGCGGACAACATGGCCAGGCCCTGTGCGCGGTCCGCGTTGACCTGGGCGTTGGCCTCCCACAACAGGGCGCTCCTGTCAGTGGCCCATTGCTGACTCGGGATCGCCTCGGCAATGGCGGTTAGCTCGCACGATGGGAATTGCAGAAGGCATGGAGGTACTGAATAACGCGCGTAGGCCGACCCGTGGTCATGCACCAGCACGCCAGGGAGGTAGGCCGTCAGCTCCGCAGTGCTGAGCACGTGCAGCCAGTGCAGACCGCCGTTCACACGCCCACCGGTCTCGTCGGCATGAGCGACTGGCGTGGTGAGGAGTGCGCCGTGGATGGCCGCCACCGGCGCCTCCAGGTGGGTAGCGGCCACGGTGATGTCGCGCTGGAGGGTGCCCGGCGAGAGCGCAATCCCGGCCAATTCCTGGAACAGATCGGCGGTACCCTGGTAGGGCAGAAGTTGGGATTGGGTCAGGTACACCGCGAGCGCCGACACCCCCGGACCGTACTGGACGGTGGCCGTGACCCCTTCGGGGAAGGCACTGCGCTGTACCCGTCCACAGGTACAGGTTCCGCCCACGAAGCGGTACTCGGTGACCGCGCGTTGGATCACCACCTCGACCACTTGGCGGCGCTCCGGCAGCACCTCAGCGCCAATCTCCGCACAGCAACGCCCGCACGCGCAAGTGCCGCTCAGCGGGATGATGACACCCTGGTCAGGGTCCTCGGCCAAGCGGCGGGTAACGCCGCGGCGACCCGCTTGACCTCCCGGCTGGCGCCCGCTCGGTTGGCGCTGCGAGCACGGTGGTGGTTTCCGGAACGGTGGGTCCGAGGAGGGCGGCTTGCTGGAGTTGTGGCTATCCTGGGCCAGGCGTGCTTCTAGTTCTTGGATGCGCTCGCGCAGTTGCTCGATCGGCGCGGCTTGCTCCACAACCAGCGCACGCAGCCGTTCACGCTCCTGGACGGGGCTTTCCGGAGAACGGCTTGGGGCGTGCGGTTCAGGCATGGGATTAGGCTACACAGGTAGCTCTCACTTTGGCAAGGGGGCCTGAATAGTTACAATATGTCAAAGATACTCGTAAACGGCATACTCGGTTTCCCGGCCCAGTAAGTCGTCTATTTTCGCTTGGACGGCGTTGCGTTCCGGACTCTGGAACCAGGTATTCCACTCTTCCGCGGATCGCCAATTACTGTCTACGATGCACTCGGTCAAATCGTCGGTCCGTTGCAAGGTCTGGCCGGATATGTAACCGGGCTGCTTTAACGTAAGGCTGCGCATTTCATGGAGCAGGGGCGTGAGCTCGTGATGCTTGCTTTCCGGGACATGACGTTTTATGAGGATCTTTACGGACATTCTGGTTTCCCCCATTTCTCTAAGTTAGAAGGTCAGGTGAACAACACCTGCCTTTGATCTCGTGAGGCGATTACTGCTTGTCAGTAGCACCGCGACAAGCCCCCTTGTGACTTCCGGATGTCCTCCGAGAACCTGTTCGTTGTCACATGTACAGCCCACCCATTTTCCAGGCAATTCTGCCGGTGGGAGCCGCAAATACCGGTACTAACATGCCAGCGCGCAGGCCTCGCCGAGGGCCTACCTGACCGACGTCTGCTCTGTTGCGAGAAGACGGAAATTACCAATTCGACCCCCGGAGAGCAACAAAAACTTCGTGATTCGGCGGTTCCTGCCGCTCGCCGGAAGCACCGCGAATCGGGTCTGGCGGACAAGCGCCACGAAGTAGTAAGATAATTTGCCTGCCCGGGAGGCGCTTGCAACCGCAGCGGAGCGATCGGCTTGGTGCGCTGCGGACCGCATCCGTTCGGCGGGTCCGCCGAGACCGGTTTCGCGCTTGTCTTGCCCAACCAACCGATTTGATAAGACCTTTGCGCCCTTAGCTCAGATGGTAGAGCATCTGACTTTTAATCAGGTGGTCGAAGGTTCGAATCCTTCAGGGCGCACCATCTAAAAACAAGGGGTTACGAGAAATAAAATCGTAACCCCTCTTTTCTTGCTCGTGGCTGCATCATCGTCCCGGACGAAGCCGAATAGCAGCCGAATAGCGCGGCACGAACCGCCGGGTTGGTGAGATAGACCTTGGGTAGTGGTTAAATTCAAGGTGACATGGTTGTGCGACTTAACGATTCGACCACCACTGCTTTTGCCATCCCTGGCGCCTGGATTCCGGCAATCCCTGCCGGAATGACGGGGTATGACGGGGTAGGGGTCGGCAGACCTCATCACTTGAAATTTAGAGCGGTTCAAGGTTGACGTGAATCAGGTTCCCTGATCCTCATGTTTCCACATGATGTAATGTTTGCGATGTGTGGAGGCCCAAGATGGGCTATGGTCACTCCCTTGATCCTCGTCGTCGGACCATCGCAGCGGTTGAGGCTGTGGCCTTGGCGCGGGAAGCGGGTCGGCGCTTCGAGGTGAGCGCTTCCAGCGCGGTCAATTTGGTGCGGCGCTGGCGTGAGACGGGCAGTCTTGCCCCGGGCCAGATCGGCGGCCAAAAGAAGCGGCGTTTGAGCGGCTACGAGGATTGGCTGCATGAGGTGATGACGACGTGCCGGACATCACGCTTTCGGAGCTGCAAAGCCGATTGGCCGCAATGGACGTTGAGATTTCCATGCAGGCCATCAACACGACGCTCTATGCTCTAGGATACCGCTTAAAAACGGCGCACGCGACGCGAACAAGAGCGCGCCGACGTGGCGGCCAAGCGCCGTCGCTGGCACAACCGGCAGACCTGGCTTAACCCCGAGCGCTCGGTGTTCATCGATGAGACCGGCGCTAAAACCACCATGGCGCGGCTGCGCG